>ENA-ORBV01004683-ORBV01004683.1-microbial-mat-metagenome-genome-assembly--contig:-NODE-4683-length-25977-cov-6.945483_pt1 | contig 25977 bp, 25 predicted proteins | sample MGYA00237777_ERZ505514 | MGnify/ENA primary metagenome ERZ505514 (study PRJEB26160, sample SAMN06269048) | microbial mat metagenome | isolation source: Oligotrophic lake microbial mat | place... | reverse complement strand
TTTTTTTCAAGCAGAAGACGGCATACGAGTTTCGCCTTAGTCTCGTGGGCTCGGAGATGTGTATAAGAGACAGGCAATGGGGTGTTTTACAAACCTTGTTTAGCAGGTGCCTGTGACGCAGCAGGACCTGGCTATGCTGGACAGCCTTACACGGGTGGCAGTGGCAGCCCAAACAATGGTTCAAATAACGGATCAGGCGGCTCGAATAATGGCTCTGGCGGCACCATCGGCGGCGGTGGGTCGTAGTAGAAGGCTGATTAGTTGGCAGGCGATCGCCCATCGAAAGCACAGCACAACCCAGAGGTAGCGTAGTCTCTCTCTCCTACTCAAACTACCGTCCTTGAGTGCGTTCCAGAAAGTTGCAGGATGGCATTGGTTCAGGACAGACTGAACCATTTTTTTTGGCGTTGGTTTGCCATAACGCAAACTGTAGAGGATGTAGTTCGCTCGCGTCTGTCGTCGTGCCTTTGCCAGTAGTGCAGAAAGCTGTCGTGCTGGATGTTCTACTATTGCGGTTGCACAGTACCGAATCGAGAAGCCTGCTTGATACGCCCGCTGACACCATTCCTTATCGCCCAGGTTTGGTAGTTGGGTATTGAAACCGCCGATCGTGGTAAAAACTTCTCTCCAAACAAACAAATTTGCTGTTGCTCCATACTGCTCCTGCCGCACGTAGGTTTCTTGCTGTAGATAGAACTGGCTATCGAGCAATTCGGCTGCACTGGGCTTGCTGCCTTTGAACGTAAAAGCAATTCTCCCGGCAGCGATCGCAGTGTCAGAGAGCAACTGTACCCCTGCCGTAAGCCATTCTGCTGAGGGCACACAATCAGTATCAGTGAAAGCAACAATATCACCTCTAGCAACTGTTAGCCCCTGATTTCGTGCCTGGAACGAGCCTCGCTTTGCTTCCTGAGTCATTACCACATTGGGAAAGCTTCTCGCTACAGTTGCGATGTCCTCAGTTGAGCCATTATCCACTACCACGACCTCATAGCGGCTGGAGGGATAGGTCTGGACGTAGAGAGCTTGCAGACACTGCTGAAGCCTGTGAGCATCGTTGTAGACCGGGATGATGACTGAGACAAATGGTTTACTCTTCACCCTGCGTCCCCAGCACCAGTAATTTGATCCGTGCCAGTTGCGATCGCAGCTTTGCCCAACTACGGAAGGTGTTCGCCTTCTCGCGGTCAAGGGCAGAGAGGTTGCCCAAAAACTGCACTGTATCGCCACCACCAAAGCGGTAGTCCACCTCAATGAGTCGAGTTCGCAAGCGTTCCCGCTTGACAATCTCTTGACTCACCTGAAACTCGCGCCGGATGGTATCAAAATCGATCACTAGCAGCACCACCTGTTCACGCATAGCATCGGCTGCTTTCGCCCGCTCCTGTTCAATCTGAGCCACTTTCACTTGTAGGTCAGAGATGGCGATCGCCCGCACCTGAGCATTTTCGTTGCTCTGAGTGAGTCCTTCCAATAAGGGAATCCCGATGAGCGAGATGATGTTATTGATGGATGAGACTGGTGAAGTCAAGAACCCAAAAACCTTTTCAAGAAAGCCTTGCTTCCGAGTACGAGCCTGCCCATTCACAGTTTCAGTCGTCGTCTCATCTTTGATGTAGTACTGCACCACTGGCTTGAGGACTCCCAGCTTTACTGTTTTCTCGTTCCGTGCCCGTGCCTCCTCAATTTTCTGGTTGATGTTCTGCACCCGTTCATCAATTTGCTTGAGGGTAAGTGAGCTGGCGATCGCTTTCGCTTGCAACTGGCGGATACAGGCAACCGAGGTATCCATGCATGGTAGACCCGCTTGCATACTTTTCCACAGGTCATCATTCACCCGCATCTCAATCAACTTATCGAGTGAGTCCCCGGCGCTGGTGAGAGGATTCGCATTGTCTTCAACAGGTGTCGGCTGCTCCTCATCTGTGTCCCCGCTGCCGTCATCTGTTGCACTACCAGTACCATCATTGGCACCTTCAGTTTTTGGTGGTTGGACTTTGGACGGGGGAGACGGCTTCACCTTTAGTAGAGGGTTGGGGGCTGGGGGAGATGCTTGCACTTGGGGAGACTTGGGACGCGCCAGGGCGTGAGCTGTCGTCAGTGATAACCAAAACAAGCTCAACAGTAAGGCTCTGGTCAGCTTGCCCCTGGAACTTGAGGCGTTGAATTTTCCCTGCATACGGACTCCTGATGGCTGAAAGTGTGGATAGTTGGGTTTCGACTTGGGACAACTGCCCCTCTACCTGGGCAAGCTCCCCCTGCTGCTGAATTTCTTGCTGCCGGAGTGTGATTGCCCGTTTCGACATCTCTAACGAGTGTTGGTACTCCTGAAACTGACGATCGCTCTGAGCCTTCGCTAGCTTGCCCCTTGACAGTTCCACATCAGCGAGAGCCTGGTCTACCTCACGTTGTTTCTGTTCGAGTACAGCCTGCTCATGGGGCACGGTCGCTTCAGGTACTTCACTCTTGGGCAGCGATTGAATCAGGTCTAACTTGCGTTGCTGTTGCTCCTTCGCCCGTTGCATCGTTTGAGCTTTGAGTTTCAACCGCTCTACATCGGCAACCTCACCCAACACTGAAGCAGTAGGTAGACCGTTGACCTCTGGTACTGGTAAAGCCATCTGCGCCTTGAGTCGTGCAATGCGTTGGGTCAACTCTCCCTGCTGGAACTCCAACCGTGTCCGATCGCGCACCCGATCAGCGAGAACCTGACCAGGAATGACGGTATCCCCTTGCTTCACCTTCAAGTCATCAGGAGCCGCTAGCGTCAGCTTGATTTGAAAGCGTTTTTGGGGAGTGGATGAGCCATCTTCAACGGCTGGCGGCGTTGCTACAGGTGTTGGTGTCTGTGCAATCGTTTGAGCCGCACAGCCAGAGAGAAGTAACGCTAAGACTGCAAACGCTCTCATCACTGAAGTCTCTCGTAGTAGGGCATGATGTCTACCTGCTTGGCATCTGTCCCTAACCGACAGAGCGCCTGGAGGGGTCGCAGTCCCGCTACCTTCACTTCAGCAAACCGGAACTTCTTACCCACCTTTGACACTTCGGTTTGATCGACTGGCAGCACCAACTTGGTACTAGAGTTCCCAATCACATCGGCTGATAGGTGTCGTTCTGATTGCGATGCCAACACGAGCGCCAAGCCGTACTTCCGACCATCAGCAATAATGCGATCGCAGGCTGAACCCGTACCTTTGGGCATCTCCTTTGCCTCGTCGATAAACAGGAACGTCCGAGGGATTTTCCCTGCCATCTCACCCAAGAGCCGATGATTGTCCATCAGTTGTTTTGCTAGAGACTCGGCTGCGATCGACTGAATGGCTGGGGGTAGCTTGTGCAGGTCAACGCGAATATGTTTCGCATCCATCGGGAACTGTGAGCGACTGAACACCCCATACTGGAACGTTGCTGCCAGCTTGAGCTTCAGCCGTTGCGACTCCTTACAGCCCTCCTCAATGCGAGCTGCTAGCTCCTGTTCAACATTGGCAAAGTTGGGCGCTTCGTTTGTCCATGTCGCCTGGTCAGCCTGAACGATGCCTTGCTGCCGATAGCACGTACCAACGACATCTAACAGCATCCCCTCCTGGTTCGGTCCCATTTGGAGCGACTTCTTCAGTACCGCTGCTACAGCGATCGCCTGCAAATTGGGTCCACCACCTTCCGGATCAAGATTCACTGTGAGCGGGTTGATGCCCCACGGGGAAGCCATATGCAGCGGGAAAACCGTCTCACCGTCAATATCCTGGTCGCCGTGGAAGTCAATTAAAATTTTTTGTGTGCCTATATATATAGTTCGCAGCGCAAAACAAATTCCTTTGAGGGTTTGCGTTTTACCACTACCAGAAGCGCCAATACAGACAATGTGAGCATTCGGTAAGGCTTCGGGATTCCAATAGGTATCTGTCCCTAAAAGAATGCCTGCGGTCTGAGTTGCTTCGAGCTGGGCAGCCCGTCTCACTGGCAGCGTAGCAACGGGCGGTAACGGCTTCTCGACTTTACGGCTGAACATGCATTGTCCTCACGATGAGATTTCCAGTAGCAAAGGCATCGCCCAATACTGCCAGCAGTTCACCAGGGGAGGCAGATTCAAGCTCTACGCCTTCACCGAACACCTGTACGGATTGAAAGTACTGCTTAGAGCCATGCAGCCTGATATCGGCACGATCGAGCGGGTCAAGCGTGAGTCTGCCTGAGATATAGGTGTTCGGCAGTTTCAGTGAGGCGATCGCCGCTCTAGTAGATTGGTTATCAAGGAACACTTCACGAGTCACCAGGGCGATGGCTGCCCCTACAGTGACGTGTACCGTCTCTGGTGCAATCTGTGCCTCTGCGCCCATCCCAACGCGATACAGTCGTGCCTGATTGTCCTTCACTAGCAAATCTTGATTGATCGTACCGATGACCTCATAGTTCCCTGCGATCGGCTGCTGAGTGATGGTATGCCGTCCCTGGATTTGCGCCAAGATTTGGTGTTTGCTGCCCTCTCGCTGGTAGATTTCCACTGCTCCAGACTGGGAACCCAGCGCTTGATCGAATGCCCGTAAGATGCCACCCGCACTATTGATGTTGATGCTGACGACTGCCACAAAAACCAGTAGCGCGAGTATGAGTGATTCTGCCTTGCTGCCAGTCGCTAATCTGAGTCTGGGATTCGCTGGAATGACGAGCCGTGCCTGATTCGGGAAGAAAGCAGCCACACCAGACTTACTGAACACATCGCCAAACCAGCCCATCCAATAGCCAATCAGCAGCGCCCAGTAGAACTCAGGCTTGCTAAGGAACCAGAGTGGCAGGAGGGCGATCGCCAGCAGTCCCGTAACAAAGAAGCTATGAGTGATGGAACGATGGGGAAAGCGAGCCTCCAGCCAACGGCTGACTGGATGGAAGATGCGTCCGGGAACACTGCCTGTGGTATCGACATCGGGGAGCTGGGAGGCGACCGCCGCCGTGCCCAAGATCCAGGGATCAGCCGTCCCCATGAAGAGAGACGTGCTGGCGATCGCCAGGGCAGCATGAGTGACAGTGAGCATTAACCGCCTAACCTCGTTGATTTCTTGGGTAGTGAGTAGAAGAGCAGTCGCAGGATACCCACCACAACCGTGATGATGCCGCCAATGAGGTACATCGAGGTACTGTTTAAGCCCCTGCCAAGCACGCGCACGATACCAAAGACCATGAGCGCAGCAATCAGATAGGGCGTACCATCCACCCACTGCTGATGATCCGGTGCCGTATCCTCCAGCCCTAGATACTCTTCTTGAATGACCCGCTTTGCCAGCATGGGATTGCCCCCGCAGCGTTGCTGTAGTCCTGCTAGTTGGGCAGTGCCGATACTGAGTCCTAGCTCTAGAGAGTGAGCCGCCATCAAGTCCCGAATCTGCACATCGCTCAAGGGCTTGAGTTCCATACGCGGTAGTTTCAGAAAGATGTCCTTTGCTGGGGGAGCCGTCGCCAGTAGCAGCAGTGATTGATGTTGCTCATGGAGGATTTCCAGAAACCGCCGAAACTCTGGCGTGTAGTGGTGGGCATCGTCACAGATGAGAAATGCCACTTTTTCACGCAGCAAGTCAGCGATCGCCGTGCGTAGCCCGACAGTGGTAAGGTTCTTTCCCGCCAGGTCTTGCGTCTCTACGCCCAACTGTTCCGCGATGCGAGTCAAGAGCTGTTTGGTACTGGCAGGTTGCACCACTGCGACTAGGTAGCCTTCATCCTGTAACTCTTGAGCGATCGCCTCACCCAGAATGCTTTTACCAATGCCTGACTCACCTACAACCAGCAGGCTGGAGCTAGAGCGCAATACAGCACCGATGCGCCGCTGCTCGGTAGTCCGGTAGATTTTTAGGCTGCTTGACATGGTTCTACCAACATTCCCCGGTCACGTTTCCAGTTGGCGATCGCTCGACGGCTACAGGCTTCCCCAGTGTGTGCCTTTACGTACTCAAGCAGTTGGGGATATGTGGTGAGTCTTTGGCTCCAAGCCTCATCCAGCAAGGCAGTCACAACGAGCGCTCGTTGATGGCGAGTCTGAGGCTCAACCATCGCGGCAGCTTGCTCTGCGACTGCAACTATCTCTTGTTCAACAGATGAGAGGGGAACAGTAGTCGTTTCAACTGTCACCGTTTTACCAGCAGGGGGAAGGGCGATCGGAACGGGTGTACCTGGCTCAATCGTTTCTAGCTGCTCGTGCGCCACGCGCACAGCTTGCTTAAGGACTTGAAAACTTAACCAACCAGTCGCTGTGAGCAGTCGTCTTAATGTCTTTAGTGTCAATTTCATTGTTTGTATCAGAGTTCAGTGTTCCACTGGTACTGACCAAGAAGGATCTGAGACTAGGCAGAAAGCACGGATTGCGCTGTGAAACTTTGGCGAAGGTAGTACCGCCGTTGCCTACCTTCGCGTTGCGATTTGATGAAGCGCTCAAAAATGAGGTTCTCAGTCTGTCGCCGTACCTGCTCGTAGGTAAGCGTTCCATTCGACGCTGCCACAATCTCGTTGCGAGTCAGCCCGTCTCGTTGCCTCAGTACCGCTAATAAGTGCGATCGTGTCTGTGCGCCCTGGTCGGTTGTTTGATAAATGCTGAACATGGCAAGAGGTAATACATTACTTCACCCTTACTGCCAGGTAACGGGAAGGTCGGTCAATCGTGGAACTGCCGATTTAAGAGGCGCTGGTTGGGTTGTAAAGATTTATGAACGAATAAATACTTCAAGTTTGAGATATTGTTGAGATACAGGATTATTGAGAATAGCTGGAAGCCTCTAACAGAAGCCTTTATAGGCAAAATGTTTCCACGTTGACATCGTGGGGGTCTCCCGTTCGAGTCGGGATGTGTCCATTATTTGTGTACAGTGACAGATTAATTGTCATCGGTGACAAATTGGTGTCATTGGTGACAGACTAATGTCACCGTGCAAAATTCGTGTCATCGAAGTGCTGGTGACGAACTATTGTCGTTGAAATGTCAACGTGGTGCTCTCTTTCAACCCGCTTCAGTAGGTCTGCGTAGTCAATTGTCAGAAGTATCGTTAACAACCTGCCCCTGCTAAAATAGATAATTTCGATTTCCGACAAGTCTAGGATTGGTTCACACAGGCTGCTTTCAACCTGCCTCAGAAAGGACAGGTGATTGCGACCCGTGAGCGCTTCCCGCATATCCAGACGCTCTGTCGTCAATCTTTCAACCTGCCTCAGAAAGGACAGGTGATTGCGACGTAAACCTGCCGCGAGCCACCTTTGCGCTGAATCGACTTTCAACCTGCCTCAGAAAGGACAGGTGATTGCGACGCGCTGATGGGCTGCAAGGAGGTTGAGGACCTCTTTCAACCTGCCTCAGAAAGGACAGGTGATTGCGACGAAAGGGCTTCGGCTGTACACAGTCAGCTCAACGTCTTTCAACCTGCCTCAGAAAGGACAGGTGATTGCGACGCAATGTCTGGGCACGGTTGCCGCACGATCTCGCCTGATCTTTCAACCTGCCTCAGAAAGGACAGGTGATTGCGACCTCTCTGCCCATGTCTCTACGCCTTCAATCTCTAGCTTTCAACCTGCCTCAGAAAGGACAGGTGATTGCGACGCGATCGTCATACTTAGTGAAGCAATAACGATGACTTTCAACCTGCCTCAGAAAGGACAGGTGATTGCGACTCTCAGCGATTGCTGTCGAGGTTTAGAGTTCATCTTTCAACCTGCCTCAGAAAGGACAGGTGATTGCGACGTTGAGCGTGGTCTACACCGAGAAGGGGGGTCTCGGCTCAATGAGGCTCATGCGACTACAAGCTTTGCGAAACAACCTTTCTATTCTCTATTTTCTACGACTGATAGATCAGCCCTGCCTTGGTTGGGGGTGGTTCGGTAGCTACTACAGCAGTACATCTGCGCCCTTTTTGCCGGGAGCGCACCGACGCCATCATTAAAGCAGACTAACGCCTCAACTATGGCTTCATCTCGTTTCAGAGACCGAAGTCTCTTATCCGACGGCATCAGGGTGAGCAGCTACCAGGGTCAGAAAGCAAGACTGTCTGACGACAGCCAAACTAACCCTCATTTTGCACGAACGTACACTGCAAGCAGCCTACGTCGCGGCGCTATTTAAATCATTCGGTTTTCAAGGTGCAAAGCTTTGGCTACAGCCCTTTTGAAGCGCGGGCTTGATAGGCAGCGATCGCCACGTCTCTCGCTTGCTCTTCTAGCTTGCCAACGAGGGGCTGTTTCGCTTCCTCAATGGCAAGACCCACTTGGCTTGCTTGGCTACGAATGCTCTCCATGAGTCTGCCGTAGCTCCAACGGTGAACACTCGCGCGGTACTACTTGGCGTAGCGCTGTTGTCCTTCAAGATAGCCTGGACTCTTTTGCTCCGCTCTGGCTTTAATTTCGGCTTCGACGATGGCTCGCACGTCTCCCAACTTGGGTAGAGCAATACTGCCAGCGCCATAGCGCTTAGCGATCGCCACGATCGCTTTGGCCAACAGTCGATCAACGTACTGCCCCAGTTCCGATTCTCCAAAGTGGTCAGGCGCTGAGCGCTTTTGAGCTTTATGGCGTTGGTGAGCCGTTTTTTGCTGTTCCGAGCGCCTCCGATTGAGCAATCTGTCGTGCTCGCCAAGCAGCTGCCGAATCCCATACTGGGCAAGAGTTAGGCTGGCAAGGGCATCCCAGACAACGAGCGTGGCAGGTTTTTCTAACCCCAGGCTCAGTCCAACGACAACGTGAGACTGACCTTTGTAAAGTGGTTTGCTGGGGCGAGCGAACGGTGTGTTAATCCGCGCCAAGGTCGAGTTTAAGCGTTTGACATACGCTTGCTGGGTTGCCAGAAGATCGCCCTTACTCTCCATCTGAGTAATCTTTTTAGCAACGTCTGCTGCCTTTGCTTGACGGACTTGTTCAGTGCCCTCGACTGTCCACAGGCGAGTGTCTATCGTGCAATAGAGGGTGAGTTGATGCACATCCCAGGGATTGCCTTTTCCTTCCCCTACTTGCCATGCCAAACGGGCGGAGCGGAGGGTGAATAGACCACTGGAATGTTGATTTTTGCTGCTGCGTTTGGTCTCCTGGTCTTCCAAGAAACGTTGAAACCAATGAAGCTGACGATTGTCACAGTAGATGGCAAAGGTGTAGTCACTCAAGCCATTGAAATGGACGCAGAGCCGACCTTTTGCATTTCGCTTCCAGACTAAATCTTCATTCGTCTCAAAGATCAACGGAAATGGCAGAACGCTGGGGTTGGTTAACAATCGATTTTGCCAGCGTTTGGCTTCAGCATTATCCTTAGGCACTGTCTGGGTAGCGGTTTCAAGGGTATTTAGCCAACTTGCTCCCGTCAAATCACGACCGTGGGGGATGCGAGACTCGATTTGCTCCTGAAGTCGTTTGACCTGAATTTCAGCTTTACGACGCTGTTGAGCAAATTTTTGAGGATCTTCATTATCTTGCGGAATTTTACAGCCGTTTTTAAGGAGAAACGCGATCGCACACCGTTCCAGTACTTGCTTTGAATCGCGGTACCGATCGAAAAGTTGGCTGGCTAAACTGCGATCTGTTGAAGCTACTTTCTTCTTAATTTGCTTGCCTTTCTTTTTTGTATGTGAGGGTGATTCATCATTAGGGGTTGTGGGCTGAAGTTGAGAAAGAATGGCAGAGGCACGATCGCGAATTACATTAAGCTCAACCTCACCTGCTTGAGCCAATTCTTCATCGCTCTTGAGCCTTTCTAGCCAGCGTAGTTTGCCATCAAGCCTTTGCTGAAGTTGCTTTTGGATGGCTAACCAGGACTTAAAGATGTAATCGGCGGCATGTTCTGCCGAAGTATAGAATCGGGCAGGTTGACCGTTAAAGCGAACCTCTGTTTTAAGAGATTTGCAAAGCTGGGCTACCAGAGTAGAAGAAATTTTGCCTTTCCGTCGCCAGATTTCAAATTCTGGATGTTGACTGATTTGTTCAATGAGAGCGTTAATCAGTGGCGTGTTGCGTTCTGCCATCAGCGTCCAAAGCTGTTGGCGGGTTCCGGGAGATGCAACTAAGCGGCACTGAATCGTAATCTGGCTCATAAGAACGTTTGTTCTACATTGAGCATAGATTATCTGTTATTCTTCCTTTTTGCAAGAGCCTTTGTACTAATCAAAATGGGGTTGTTCTTGGTTAATCATCTTTGTCTGCTTCGTCTTCAGGGACAGTTTCGTCTGACCAGACGATTGTCTTACCCATGACTGCTTCAATTTTAGTTAGTAGCGATCGCTTGCGAGCCGCGACAAATCCCTCAAAGTCGTCTTGTCTAAGCTTGGTCGGATCGATGCTATGGGTCAGTAGGATGCCATCCATGCCTACATCGTCTAGCTGTACTGCCTTATGAGTTTGAAGCTGAACCAGGTATTCGCTAGGAGCTTTTGCTCCGATCATGCGATTGGCTTTGTATGAGATCGGGGTTTTGTTGAGGATGGAGTTGTAGCGGGATGGCGGAACACCTTTGCCTTCGCACCATTTTTTAGGAAAGATGTGGTGGATGTCGAGTCTATTGTCCTCCCAATCATCCTCACTAAGGTCACGAATGGTAGATTTCCAGAAGAAGTCTTTTGCCCCTTCTCGTTGTACGAGTGTGCTGATGCCCTTGTAGGCAGCACTATTGCGTGAACGAAGGGTTTCTAATCGGTTGGGCTGGAAGTTGGCATCGCGAATGGTGGCAGGCTCTTGATGGCTGCTCTTAATCCATTCCATCAGTTCTTGTATATCGAGCGCCATGCGGGTTTCGACAGCACCGCCGTATAACTCTCCAAGAACACCACACCAGAACCATCGAGCGAGTTTATCGTAAATAGTAGGTTGCAGCCAATCATCACCTAATAGAGCTAAAACTGCGGCCAGAGGAACCAACTGGGTGCGGTAAGGTAAGTCATTTGTTGAAAAGAAGGATTCCCTACGGAGAAACTTAGCTGCTTTCCAGAAGCCATCGGTGAGCTTAGTTTTCCACTGCTGGTATGCAGCCAGAGGGAGGGATAAGACGGCTTCACGCTTTGCACTGACCCCTGTGACTTGTTTGCCTGTTTTGCCGGATAGAAGGTCTGTTTGCCGCTTTTCCCAGGTATGTAGAAGGGACAACGCTTGCAGAAATTCAGTAGGTTGCACCTGGCACAGCAAACGCTGCTTAGATAGTCTTTGGTGAATACCTTTTATATCTTGTTTGGGATTGCCATACCACTCGTCCCGCAGATTAACGTCATCGGCAGCATAGGTAGCCGTCATCAACTCAAATACTGTGAGCGAAACGCCTCCAGTATTAACTTTCTCGAAGACCAGGCAAACCGCTTCTTTTTTGTTTTCTTTGCTGAGTTCGATGATGGGAACGTTGTAGTTGCGGAACTCGTTTAGGATCTGTTTGCGGAATTGAGCGTATCGCCCGAACTTCGCGGCATCGTAAGCAAGCAATCCTTCCTCCCATTCGTCGGAATTGAGGATTTGATTACAGGGGAAGTAAAAGTTTTCGTATTCCTTTTCGGGAGTGCTGAGATCGAGCTTGATGTCGCGACCAAAGTTTTCTTTGATGACTCGGCTTTCATCTACTCCGATAATGGCGTTTTCGTAATGTTCTTCTCCTTCTAGGGCGAGTTCGATGTCGATGTAGTAGTAACGCCTGAGGGGTTTGCCAGTATGGGTGTGAGTATCTACGGGCTGTTGGAGCATTAGCACCTGAGTCAGTGATGTGAGGCGTTGCTGACCGTCAAGAATCAACAGTTCTGTCTCTTCAGGTTTGATTTTGGCAGGATCTAGTCCCTCAACGGGGCGGACTTTGAAGCGAGTATCACCGCCAGCTTCGAGCATCATGACGGCACCTACCGGAAAGGCGCGGGCAATGCTGACCAAGAGAGAACGGATGTCTTGATCGCCCCAGACCCACCCTCGCTGGAAGTCAGGAAGTTGAATTTTGCCAGCCACGATGTCGCGGAGGAGATCAGCAAGCCGCTTTCTAGTGGAGTCGAAGTTAGACATTCAGCGTTCCTATTTTTGTGACTGGGCTTTGGGTAAGGTGTTCTTGCCGTTTATAGAGTGCCCATAATTGCTTGCTGAAGCCTAACCTAACCTAACCTACCCCTATCTAACTTGCTCAGGGAGCCAGTAGTGATTTAAAGCCTCTTAATCACTAATCTCATGGTTATTGGGTAGAAGAGAAGCGATCGCTGCTGTCCGTGATGGGCGGGCTTTTATGCCTATCCACATGGGAAAACTGGGCAAACGTCTTGAAAAAAGGCTTCAATTGATAGGTAGCCCAGTTAGATTGTTTAGCCGTCAGTCGAGCCTGGGAAATGGGAGCTTATTGACCTATCTTTGGAGGACAAGGGCTATGGAACGGTTCCTTGATTACCGCCAGGGTGTGTATTGCTTGTCGTGGTGCAGTGTTATAGACATTGACTGAGACCCTTCTTCTCCATTCATCAGCCCTACTTTAATGTCAGACGATTTTGACAAACGCTCTCTAAGTGAACGGGATATTTGCACAAAATGGATTACCCCCGCTTTGGAACGGGCGGGTTGGGACATTCTGACCCAGATCCGTGAAGAATTTCCGTTGACTGATGGGCGAATTCTCGTGCGCGGTAAACTGCATACCCGTGCTCGAAACAAGCGGGCGGATTATGTGCTGTTCTATAAGCCTAATATTCCGATCGCTGTCATTGAGGCGAAGGACAACAATCATTCTTTGGGGGATGGAATGCAGCAGGGGCTTGGCTATGCTGACATGCTCCAGGTGCCTTTTGTATTTAGCTCTAATGGCGATCGCTTTTTATTCCACAACAAGATTGCCACGGACGGCATCATCGAGCGTGAACTGGGTCTGGATGAGTTTCCCTCTGTCGATACGCTTTGGCAGTGGTGGTCTGCTCACCGAGGGTTGTCTGAGCAGCAGGAAAGCTTGGTCACGCAGGATTACTACAGCGACGGCAGCAACAAGACTCCACGCTACTATCAAGTGCTAGCCATCAACAAAACCATCGAAGCGATCGCCAAAGGGCAAAACCGCATCTTGCTGGTCATGGCGACTGGCACGGGCAAAACCTTTACCGCGTTTCAGATTATCTGGCGGCTCTGGAAGTCTAAGGCCAAAAAACGCATCTTGTTTCTCGCCGATCGCAATATTTTGGTCGATCAGACCATGACCAACGACTTCAAGCCCTTTGGTTCGGCGATGACCAAGATCCAGAAGCGGCAGGCAAACAAAGCCTATGAGATTTATCTGTCGCTCTATCAGGCAGTCACGGGCACTGAAGAAGAGCAAAATATTTATAAACAATTTAGTCCTGACTTTTTCGATCTGATCGTAATCGATGAGTGCCATCGAGGAAGTGCGGCAGAAGACTCGGCATGGCGGCAAATCTTGGACTACTTTTCCTCTGCTACTCAAATTGGTTTGACGGCTACTCCGAAGGAAACAAAAGACGTTTCCAATATCGATTACTTTGGCGAGCCGCTCTATACCTACTCCCTGCGGCAGGGCATTGATGACGGTTTTCTTGCGCCCTACAAGGTGGTGAGGATTGACATTGATAAGGATCTGGCGGGCTGGCGACCGGGCAAGGGCATGGTCGATAAATACGGCAGCGAGATTGAGGATCGCATTTACAACCAGAAGGATTTTGACAAAACCCTGGTGCTGGAAAAGCGGACTCAACTGGTGGCTCGAAAAATCAGCGAGTTTTTGAAGCAGACCAACCGCTTTGATAAAACGATCGTCTTTTGTGAAAACATCGACCATGCCGAGCGGATGCGACAGGCGTTGGTTAACGAAAACGCTGACCTGGTTGCCGAAAATTTTCGCTATGTGATGCGAATTACGGGCGATAACGAGGAAGGGAAAGCAGAACTGGATAATTTTATTTTCCCGGAATCCAAATATCCGGTGATTGCCACCACCTCTAAGCTGATGTCTACGGGAGTCGATGCCCAGACCTGCAAGTTGATTGTGCTCGATCAGCGGATTCAGTCGCCGACCGAGTTTAAGCAGATCATTGGTCGGGGCACCCGCATCAATGAAGACTACGGCAAGTTTTATTTCACGATCATCGATTTCAAGAAAGCCACCGAGCTGTTTGCTGACCCCGATTTTGATGGTGACCCGGTGCAGATCTACGTACCGAAGGATCTGGATGACTCGCCAGTGCCACCGGATCTACCAGATTTACCGGAGGGCGAAGCACCGGAAGGCGACGATCGCTATCCTGAACCGGGTAACGGCAATCCATGGCTGGGTGTTGGCGAAGCGGCTGATTCTGACTATGAGCCGGGTGCGCGGCGCTATGTAGTGGCGAATGTGGAAGTCAAGGTGGTTGCTGAGCGGGTTCAATATTTTGATGCGGACGGCAAGCTGATTACCGAATCGCTCAAAGACTACACCCGCAAAGCCTTAGCCAAGGAATTTGCCTCACTGGACGATTTTCTGCGGCGCTGGAGCAGTGCTGACAAGAAACAGGCGATTGTGGATGAGTTGGCGAACGAAGGGATATTCTTTGAGGCGCTGGCTGAGGAGATTGGGAAAGATTGCGACCCCTTCGACCTGCTGTGCCATGTCGCTTGGGATAAGCCACCGCTGACCCGCAAGGAACGGGCTGAGCAGGTTAAAAAGCGCAACTACTTTACCCAATACGGCGATCGGGTCAGGCGAGTGTTGGAAGCCCTCTTGGATAAATATGCCGATGCAGGCGTGGGGCAGATTGAAGAAACTCAGATTCTCACCGTTGCGCCCTTTACTGAATTTGGCACCCCGATCGAGATTGTGCGTGCCTTTGGGGGACTAGACAATTACCAAAAGGCGATCCGCGACCTGAAAGAGTCACTCTACAGTGCATGAAAACCCACCGTCATTCCCGCCCAGTCCCCCACCGTCCTTCCCGCCCAGGCGGGAATCTAGATTAAAAGCCAAAAAAACACCGTCATTCCCGCGCAGGCGGGAATCTAGACTCATCCATATCTCAGGGGAACACTATCAACGTCCTTCCCGCGCAGGCGGGAATCCAGTTCAGACTTACGTCAGCGTTCAACCATCATCGCCCCAAAATCACCGCCCGTCCCTCCCGCCTAGTCCCACACCGTCATTCCCGCGCAGGCGGGAATCCAGTTCAGGCTTACGTCAGCGTCTACCAATTACCGTCATTCCCGCGCAGGCGGGAATCCAGAGTTTGAGATGAGCACAAAGCAACCCTGCGTTTACATTCTGGCCAGCCAACGAAATGGCACCCTTTACACCGGAGTCACCAGTGACCTGATAAAGCGCGTCTGGGAACACAAAAATAGCCTTGTAGAAGGCTTTACGCAGAAACATAGTGTTCACCAACTGGTCTATTTTGAATTTCACGATGATCTGATTTCGGCGATTACGCGAGAAAAGCAGCTTAAGAAATGGAATCGAGATTGGAAGCTGCGGCTGATTGAGGAACAAAATCCGGATTGGAAGGATTTGTATGAAGGCTTGTTGTAGGATTCTGGATTCCCGCCTGCGCGGGAATGACGTTTGGGGTGAGGTGTTCTGGATTCCCGCCTGCGCGGGAATGACGAGGAGGTGGGTAGTGCGGGAATGACGTTTGGGGTGAGGTGGCTTCTGGATTCCCGCCTGCGCGGGAATGACGAGCAGGGGTTAATGGATTCATGTCTGCGCGGGAATGACGCATAAATGACGCATAATAGAATCCGCTTGCGCGGGAATGACGGGTAACGGGAATAGACTCATGGCGATCGCAACTCTGATCAAGACCATTCAGGACATCATGCGTAAGGATGTGGGTGTCGATGGGGACGCTCAGCGCATTAGCCAGATTGTTTGGTTGCTGTTTCTGAAGATTTTTGATGACAAGGAGCAGGAGTGGGAGTTTACCGTTAAGGGGTATAAATCGCCGCTACAGAGCCGTTTTCGCTGGTCGAGCTGGGCGAAAAATGCGGAAGGAATCACAGGCGAGGAGCTGATTGATTTTGTCAACAACGAGCTGTTTCCTTCCCTGAAAAAGCTGGCGACAGCGGCTGGGGTTTCGCCCCAGGGCAGGGTGGTGGGTGCGGTGTTTGAGGATGCCTATAACTACATGAAGTCGGGCACGCTGCTGCGTCAGGTGATTAACTGTATTGAAAGCGATGTGGATTTCAACTCGTCTAGCGATCGCCACCTGTTTAACGATATTTACGAAAAAATTCTGGCGGATTTGCAAGCGGCGGGGAATGCGGGTGAATACTACACCCCCCGCGCTGTGACCCAGTTTATGGTCGATATCATCAACCCCAAGCTGGGCGAAAAAGTGCTTGACCCCGCCTGCGGCACAGGTGGCTTTTTGACCAATACAATCGAGCATCTCAAGCCACAGTTTAAAACCGCTGAGGATCGAAAAACCCTGCAAGACACCCTCAATGGAGTTGAAAAGAAGCCGCTGCCGCACATGCTCGCCATGACCAACGTGATGCTGCATGGCATTGATGTGCCCACCAACATTCGCCACGACAACACCTTGAGCCGTCCGCTGAGGGATTATGGGCCGAAAGATCGGGTGGATATCATCATCACGAATCCGCCCTTTGGAGGCATGGAAGAAGATGGCATCGAAGCCAATTTCCCCAAAAAGTATCAGACCCGCGAAACCGCCGACCTGTTTATGGCGTTGATTATGCACCTGCTTCAGCCTGATACGGGTCGCGCTGCGGTGGTGTTGCCCGATGGGTTTCTGTTTGGCGAAGGCACCAAAACGAACCTGAAGCGGGAACTGGTAGACGAGTTTAATCTGCACACCATCGTCCGCTTGCCCAAGGGTGTGTTTAGCCCCTACACGGGCATCAATACCAATATTCTGTTCTTTGAAAAAGGTTGCCCCACGAAGGATGTCTGGTTTTTTGAGCATCCCTATCCCGCAGGCTACAAGTCTTATTCACGATCGAAGCCGCTGACGATTCAGGAGTTTGATCGGGAAAAGCAATGGTGGGGCGGTGCTGCCAGGAAGGGGCGCACGGTTAACGAATATGCCTGGAAGGTGTCAGCCCAGGCGATCGCAAACCGTAACTACAACCTCGACTGCAAGAACCCCCACGAAGTTGAGGTGAATCATGGCGAGCCGGATGAACTGATGCAGGAGTATCTAGGGATTGTTCACCAGCTTGAAGCGGCTCAAACTGCGCTGAAACAGGCTCTGATGGAGGCGTTGAGGGGTGAGTCAATGCCATGATTCGTTATGGTCAAGCGGTACTAAACTTTTTGGGAGATTAAGTTATGAAGGCAGAACTTACAGCCATCATTGAAGCGGCTGAGGAAGGAGGCTATTGGGCAATCTGTCCTGAAGTACCTGGAGCCAATGGGCAAGGAGAAACCATAGAAGAAGTCAAAGAAAGCCTCGAAAGCGCGATTCAACTAATCCTGGAAGATCGATTGGAAGATATTCGTTGAAGCCCTTCCACGACATACAGAAATCAAGGAATTGCTTGCCAAGAAGATCCTTAAAAGTTTGAATGCAGAATAATACGATCGCCCATCGGACTCCCACTACACCCTCCCTATGCCTGACGACACTGTGCTGCTAGAACGCCACTTTGACACCGCCTTTGCTGCACCGGATGGCATTCAGAAATTGCGGGAGCTGATCTTGACACTGGCGATGCAGGGTAAGTTGGTGCCGCAAGATCCAAAGGATCAGCCTGCTAGTGAATTGTTGAAGGCGATCGAAACAGAGAAACAGCGGTTGGTGAAAGAAGGGAAAATCAAACAGCCAAAGCCGTTGCCCGCAATCACGGCGGAGGAATTACTCTACGAGCTACCTGATGGATGGGAATGGGTACGGCTTCATGATTATGGAATTTGGAAATCTGGTACCACTCCTAGCCGTACCAATAGCTCTTATTATGGCGGTGACATTCCTTGGGTTAAATCAGGGGAAGTAAAACAAGGAAGAATTGTCGAAACCAGTGAAACTATTACCCAGGAAGCTCTAAAAAGCTGCTCTTTGGATTTGAACTCGATCGGTTCTGTTCTTGTTGCTATGTATGGCGCAAATATTGGTGAAGTTGGTGTCCTAGAAATTGAAGCAACAACGAATCAAGCCGTTTGTGCGTGTAAGCCTTATTTAGGAATAGACAATATCTTTCTGGTTTATCTACTTACTTCGCTGAAGCAGAATTTTATTGGGCAAGGTGCGGGAGCTGCACAGCCAAACATTTCCAGAGAAAAGATCATCCATACAATTGTTCCACTCCCCCCCCTCGCCGAACAACGCCGTATCGTCGCCAAAATCGATCGCCTCATGGCTCGTTGCGATGAACTAGAAAAGCTGCGGGCAGAACGCAACCAAAAGCGCATCACCGTCCACACTGCCGCCCTCGATCGCCTGCTGAATGCCAAAGAGAGCGACAACTTCAGCACCGCTTGGCACTTCATCACACAACACTTTGGCGAACTCTACTCGGTGAAAGAGAATGTGGCAGAGTTGCGTAAGGCGATCCTGCAACTCGCTGTGATGGGCAAACTGGTGCCGCAAGACCCAACCGATGAGCCTGCTAGTGAATTGTTGAGGGCGATCGCCACTGAGAAACAACAACTGGTAAAAGAAGGAAAAATCAAGAAGACAAAGATAGTAACTCCAATAGAGCAAAGCAATGTGCCTTTCCCTTTACCCGATGCTTGGATTTGGGCACCAACAGAAGCTCTTTGTGACATAATTGTCGATTGTCCTCACTCAACTCCAATATTCACTGCCAGTGGATGCGTTTGTCTTGATACCAATGTATTTAAGAATGGAGCATTGATACCACATAAGATTCGATATGTTTCAGAAGAAACTTACTTGGAAAGAATCCAACGGCTAGTTCCACAAGCTGGCGATGTAGTTTTTGCAAGAGAAGGAAGTGTTGGGGAATCTGTCATCATTCCCGAAGGAATGAATTGTTGTCTTGGTCAACGAGTCATGCTTTTTCGTTTAGCGCGATATGTTCTACCTACTTACTTTAGGTTGGCACTCTCCGAACGCTCATCACTTTCACGATTGCTAGATCTGCATAAAGGAATCGGAGCAAAACATGTAAATGTTTTAGATATGCGAAACGCCCTTATTCCCCTACCACCTCTCGCCGAACAACATCGCATCGTCGCCAAAATCAATCAGCTCATGGCTCTTTGCGATCATCTAGATCAGCAGATCGACGCAGCCACAGGCAAACAGTCCGCTCTACTCAACGCTGTAATGGCACAGGTGTAAAGAAGAAAAATCGCCAACTGAGGCTCCCATCACTTTTCCACCGCTTCAGCCAAAGCTACCTTTGTTCGAGCCACCGAAAGACGGACTCGCTCCATCTGTGACTCATAAGCCGCCTTTTGTTCGGGCAACGTGTCGCCTGGGTTGGCTCTCAAAATCTGCTCATAGTAGCGAAAAATTTGAAACGCATAACTGGCAGTTGCCACCTGTTCTTGAGACAGAGACATAACGCGATCGACCAGATCAGCGCAGGTCGCCAAGTGTGGGAGTACAAAAACATCGGCATACAGCGGCGGCAGCCTGTGCGATCGCGTTTTCAACTCCTCCAATAGCTCTATTGCTTCGTCAGACAGCTCTCCATCAAAATCAGCCAGGGAATTCAGTAAGGCTAATAGCAAGAACTTTGAACGTTTCTGCTTCAATCTCAAACGGTACAAGGGAATTCAACTTCTTTAAAATTCTAGCAAGTCCCAACAGCAATTTTTCTTTCAGGTGCTTTCATCATTGGTATAGAAGCGATCGCTTACACCGAATGAAAAGCCAAACTTGAGCAGATGGGTGTCTATTGAAATGTTGCTCATGTAAGTAGAGAGCATAGTCAGCGCCAGTAGTGTGAAAACTGCGGAAAACAGACAATACAGTACGTTTGTTTTTATTAGATGGAATTGGCTTTAGAATACATCTAGCGCTTGGTTCTATGGATAAACGCTACTGGTGAAGTGTCCGTCTCTGTGCCTCTGGGAAAACGCATGACTTTCATCACTCAAACCTCAATGACAATCATTCTGCGTGTCCCAACCTTGAACGACAGTCAACCCGACTGCACTCGCCTCTTCTCCCTGTGGCAGCAACTCCAAAATCTGGAATCGCAGGAGGTCATCGTCGATTTTTCTGATTGTCGATTTCTCCGACAAAACGCAGTCGCCTTTCTAGGAGGGCTTGCCCGTCTCATTCAATCCCGTAACGGCAAAGTGAATTTCGTCTGGAACACGCTTCAAGATGACATCCGGGCAAACCTAACTCAAAATGGCTTCATTGATATCTTTGATGGCACTCAGCGAAAGTGGCTAGGCAATTCCGTCCCCTATCGGGAATATCGTTACGAAGACATGGACGCGATCGCCTCTTACTTAGAGAACTGCTGGTTGGGTCGCGGTTGGGTGCAGATTGATTCCGCTAGTAGCGACGAAATCGTCCAAAATGCGCTGGAAGTTTACAGCAACGCGTTTGAACACAGTGCCTCTCAAATCGGCATCTTCACCTGCGGTCAACGTTATCCCAATCTAGGTAAACTACACCTTACTGTCATTGACTTCGGGGTGGGCATTCCTCCCAACGTGCGCCAATTTCTCAATCAACCTCAAAAACTTGCCGCAGATGCTCTGAAATGGGCATTCAAGCTTGGCAACACAACAAGAGCTAACAAGATATCAGGCGGAACAGGATTAAATACTTTGAAACAATTTGTAAAGCAAAAGAGCGGTACGATTGAAATATACAGCCACGATGGATACGCCCTCATTACTTCCGGTCAGGAGATTTACCAAAGATCACCGGCATTTTTTCAAGGAACCCTGATAAACATCACAGTCAAATGTGACTCCCCTGCTTATAATTCGAGTGAATCTACGTTATTCTATTAGTACAAAGGTTCTAGTATGGAGTTAGAGCCATGAGATACGCAATTCGAGAAATGATTGGCGAAAACTGCATGACTCAGCAATCTGGGCAGCAAATTTATGAGATGATTTACCCCCGACTTCAAGCGGGTCAATCAGTAGAGCTAGACTTTGCTGGCACAAAGCGGTTCTTGTCCGTGTTCTTCAATTTTGCGATCGGTCAATTATTGAGGGATATTGATCCAGAGACGCTCGATCGCCTGTTGGCGGTTTCCAACCTTAGCCCAGTTGGACAGCAAGCTTACGATCGCGTCATGGAAAATGCCAAGCGGTACTATTCCTTGGATGACGAAAGGCAGAGAGCCTTTGATGCAATTATCCTTGAGCAAGCCACTCTTCTTTAATGTCCCTCAGATATCCAATTCAAGCAGCAGTCGTTGATATTAGAACAGATGTCCCCCAAGCCGAGGACATCTTTTTTGTAGATACCAACATTTGGTACTGGGCTACCTACCCAAAAGCCGACTCATCCCTACTATCTAGATGGAGCCGCCCCAATCCCTATCAGATTAATGACTATCCCAATTATTTTGAAAGTGCGGTTGTCGTAGAATCAACTCTTTACTGCTCTGGACTGTCCCTCAGCGAACTTGCTCACCGCATTGAACGAACAGAATGCGAAATCAGTAAAGGAGAGAAATTCTCGTTGAAGGATTTTAGACGGAAATATCCTACCGAAAGAGCTGGAGTCGTTGCCGAGATCTCAAACGTCTGGAGCCAGGTTACTAGCGTCGCCAGCCTGCTTGATCTCAATATTGATAGCAGCACAACAAACGCTGCTCTGATGAGACTCACAACCCAACTAATTGATGGATATGATCTGTTTCTTTTGGAAACTATGCAGAAACACTCAGTCACCAAAATCATCACCGATGATGGTGATTATGTAACTGTTCCAGGCATTCAAGTCTTTACTGCAAATCAGAACGTGATTAAGGCTGCTGCCAGTCAAGGCAAACTTTTGTCCAGATAGATCAGGCTTTGCAATCGTTCAAACAAATTCAATCAGCAGATTTCTGGTAGGTTCTCATTGCCGAAAACGTTAAGTGGCAGCGATGACAGATGCCATCCTCCCACAAGGCGGGCATTTTAAAGGGTGCCTCACATTTAGGGCACTTGGAAAGGAGCTTTAGCTGGTGGCGATCGCACTGCCAAACCGATTTATACTGCCACTCCATGCGATGGTAAAGAGTTTCACCGCAGCAAGCCCCACAGAGCCGAATGGGAGTCCACTGCATCCCAACACCTTGAGGCGGTAACATCTCTGCCAAGCGTTCTGCGCTGACTCCAACAACAGTCGCCAAGGTGTCTAGCTCTTGTTGCGATGGCGGTGGATTCAGATGAAACCGTTCCCATCGCGCTACCACTGCGCCAATGCCTGCTAGTTGCCCTAAGCTGCCAGGAGTCAAGTGATTCGATCGCCGAAAGCGTCCCAAGAAATGACTCAAACTTTCGCCTGCATACGGTTCAACATGAAACAGCCAGGGCTGAATGCCTGCATCCACCCTTACTTATACGCCTTCGCCACGTCCTCAAGGATTTTCTTCTCCACCTTTTTGAAGCCTGAAGCGATCGCTCTCTTCAGGCTTCCCGCAGCATTTCATCCATGCGCCCGATCTAGCCTTCTACACCCGTGACGAGTAGGCGCAGCATCTTCTTACTGGTCAAATTCGAGGCTACAGGCAGCTTGAGCACCTGCTGTTCCCGCAGACTTGTTCATTTGGGTCGATGACCAACTGCCGCCTATACGGATAGTCAAGGATCAACGTGGGCGAAGGCATGACCCCTCTCGAAGCAGTCATCACCCAGATGCATCATCTCCTTCATCCGGATTGATGACCGATAATGCTGGAGTTGACAGTATTGCTCCGTTCGCCTCCAGGGAGAGCGTTATTTATGGCTTTGCGTCGTGCCCTCTTGATGCTGACCCCGTTGCTCGTGCTCATGGCTGTGCCGAAACCAGTAGCGGCGGCTGATCTGGCTGTGCCTTTGATGTTGACGCAGGCACCCACAAACCAGGAGGGCAAAGCGGAGGCAAATCGACTGTTGCAATTGGGGATTCAGCAATTCAAAACCAGTCGCTTTGAGGCGGCGTTGCAGACCTGGCAACAAGCCCTCAAACTCTATCAAGGGATCAAAGAGCGCCAAGGCGAAGGTAGGGCACTAAGTGGTCTGGGCATTGCTTACTACTCTCTGGGCAACTATGCCAAAGCGATCGAATACGCGGAACAAAGTTTAGCGATCGCCCGTGAAATCAAAGACCGTGAGGGTGAAGGGCAAGTTCTTGGCAATATTGGCAGCACGTTAGCCAAACAGCAGCAGCCAGAGTTAGCCATCGTTTTCTACAAACAATCGGTTAACGTCCGCGAGGGCATCCGGCAGGACAATCGCACGCTGGATCGCAAACTCCAGGAATCCTATACCCAATCCGTTGCCTATACCTATCGCCAACTCGCCGACCTGCTGATCGCCCAGGGTCGCATCCGGGAAGCACAGCAAGTGCTGGAACGGTTAAAGCTCTAGGAACTGAACGACTTTACCAAAGGCACCCGCGCCCCCACAACGATTGCTGATGTCAGCTTTAACGCTGCTGAGACTCAGATCAAAGGCAAGCACACCAGCCTGATTGCCTTTGGCGGCAAGTTCTACGACTGCGAACAGCAGCGCTGCCCTCAATACAGCGAACTTAAAACTCAATACCAGGGGCTAGCCAAAGAATTCCAAGCCGTTGTCGAACAAATCAAACAACAACTGCGCGACGGCAGACTGACGCAAGTCGATCAGTCCACCCAGGACTTTCAAACTAGCGCCGATCGCGTCGTCACGGCTCACCCCCACTCCATCCTGATTTATCCTCTCGTTCTCGACGATAAAACCCGCCTGCTCTGGGCAGCTAAAGGCGGCGTGCTCAGCAAAACCGCCACTTGTAATTTGGGCGCAAAAGCCCTCTACAACAAAGTCGCCCAATTTCAAGCCCTCGTCAGCAAACGGGGCGACGAAACCCAACTCAAAGCCGTGGGCAAAGAACTCTACGACTGCCTAATCAAACCCCTGGAAAGCGAACTCAGCGCCAACCAGATCAAGCACCTGATCTTTGTGCCCGATCGCGCCACCAACTACATCCCCATGGGTGCCTTATTCGATGGCAAGCAATACCTGATCCAACGGTTCGCGGTTTCCAACATTCTCTCCGCTGGCTTAACCGACACCGACGATCGGCTGCAACCGCCACAGAACACGCCTGTCCTCGCCCTGGGTCTGACCCAAGCCAAGGGGACTTTTGGTGCCTTGCCCAATGTCAAAGCAGAATTGGCTGCGATCGTGAAACAAGCGAAGGGCACTGGCATCTATCCTGGTGACGAGTACCTCGACCAGGCGTTTACGAAAGCGGCTCTGGAAGACAACATTCGCGATCGCAGAATTATCCACATCGCCACCCACGGTGAATTCAAACCCGCCAATCCCCGCGACTCCTACTTTCTGTTGGGCACAGGCATCCCCTATCCCATTCAGAATGTGCAAACGCTGCGTGACCTCAAAACCGTGCATCTCGTGGTGCTTTCCGCTTGCGAAACGGGCTTGGGCGGTGCCGATGGCTTAGGGTTAGAAGTGTCGGGCATCAGTTCATTTTTTATGGGCGATCGCGATCGTGCCAAAGCGGTGATCGCTTCCCTCTGGCTAGTGAATGATGCCAGCACCAGTCAACTAATGCAGCAGTTCTACCAAAACCTCGCCACGGGCAAAATGAGCAAAGTGGAAGCGCTCCAGCAGGCGCAACTGACCTTAATGGGGGGCAACGGTGCAAAACAATCAACGCGCGGTGACAGCTTCAAGTTACCGTCCACCGCTGGATCGAAGCCCGCGATCGTCCATAACTATAGCCACCCCTACTACTGGGCACCGTTTATTCTCATTGGCAATGGGCTGTGAAGTGCGATCGCGAAAACTCGCTACAGCCAAGCTAGTCCGCGCTGATGCCATGTTCAATTCAACCTTGCCTACTCAGCAAACCAATTCTCGATCATTAGCCCGTCAAAGTTGGCATAGTCAGAGACATTTCGAGTCACCAGGATCAATTCATTGACTTTAGCGATCGCCGCAATTTGACCATCAGGATAGGACGGTGGCAGTCCGATTTTGACCAGGCGCGACCGCTCAACGGCAAACCACGCGCCTGCTTCTGCGGTGTAGTCCAGAATGGGCAAATTTGTGGCGCGGAGGTTATCCAGATAGTCCTCTAGGTGTTGCCGCTTGCGCGAGGGAGGCAGCCGCTCAACCCCAAACCAGAGTTCATGCCAACTGACCGATGAAATCGCGACTGTTGGCGCAAATTGTGTGAGCCGATCGAGAACCGGCTGACTGGGCTGAGGTTTGGTGGGTTCGGCAATGATGTTGGTATCGAGTAAGTAGCGCATGGGTTACCACCGGGGCTGATCGGCAACCGGGGTACGATCGCGAACATTATCCCAAACCTCGTCGGGATCGATTTCTAGGTTTTCGGCGCGTATGTTTTCGCGGAAGGTGGCGATGGCTGTGGCGATCGTGGGCTGGGGACTGCGGTCGGTCGGATTGATTGGCTCTGCTTGCGGCTCTAGCAGTTGCATACCTGCCCAAATCACGTCAATTGCGGTGGCATATTTACCACTTGTCAGTTGGCGCTGCACGAAGGCTTCGACTTCTGGGGGCAGGGTGATTTGCATGGCAAGTGCGGGGGGGAGGATTGGTTTCATTGTAAGCGATCGCTCCTGACAGGGATCTTGACGATCCTGGGTAGCCATTGATGCTTGGGGATGAGGGCCTGGGCGATCGCGCAGACTCGCTACAATCAAGCCAGTCCGGATGGATTTTGCCCTATGTCCTCACCGTTTCCGGGAATAGATCCCGATCTGGAGTAACCGATCGTTTGGTCGGAGTTTCACAGTCGTTTGATTGTGGGGTTACGCGGAGCTTTTCGGAGAAATCGCCGCTGCCGATCGCCCAACGCTCTGGGTTCGCATCACCTCCCACCGCCTGGGAGTGATAGATTAATGACCAGCGACCTAACCCGGAGAGTCTTTCGTGATGCGCCCCGCTCTGAAGTTTGCCAGCCTTGCCGTTGCCACCTT
>ENA-ORBV01004682-ORBV01004682.1-microbial-mat-metagenome-genome-assembly--contig:-NODE-4682-length-25981-cov-4.508338_pt1 | contig 25981 bp, 25 predicted proteins | sample MGYA00237777_ERZ505514 | MGnify/ENA primary metagenome ERZ505514 (study PRJEB26160, sample SAMN06269048) | microbial mat metagenome | isolation source: Oligotrophic lake microbial mat | place... | reverse complement strand
GATCACGCCGACGACGTTGGGATGGCCGACCTTGGCAAGAACCTGGGCCTCGCGCTTGAAGCGACGGACCATGTCCTCGTTCTCAAGCAGATGGCCGGCGATGCGCTTGATCGCGACTGGCCGCTTCAACGACAGCTGCTCGCCCTTGTACACCTCACCCATGGCGCCTTTGCCGAGCAGGTCGCCGATGAGGAAGCCGCCGATTTTGGAGCCGGATATAAGCATGGGTGGCCGTTCGTCGTTCGTTCGTCGATGGAGTTTCTAGCCCGTGTGACGTGCCCCTACAAGCGTCGAGGCCCGAGTTGTCCTCGGGCCTCGTGCTTTGATTCAGGTCGGCGCACGCGCCTGCGGCATCACTTCCACTTGGACTGTTCGACTTCCTTGCGGATCGGGGTGCAGCTGCTCTTCCACACCAGCTTGCGGCTCTGGATGTCGGTCATGCTGAAATCGACGATGTAGAACTTGACCGCTTGGCGGCCTTCCTGGTCGTTCTGCACGCCGATGGAGCCGGTCAGCACGAAGTCGGCAGCGGCCTCTTTGCCGAGTTCCTTGGCCTTTTCGGCGTAGGCGGCCTGGTCTTCCAGGATCTTGCGCGTTTCCTCGGGGTCAGACAGAACGTCGATCTTGCCCGAGTTGATAAACTCTTCGACCAGGGCGTTGGTGATCAGACTGGTGTTGATGACCTCGCCTTCGGCCCGGGCGATGAACTTGCCGATCGCGATGACCGGGTTGCGCTTATGCTCGGCGGTGAAGCGTTCGGGCCACGGGGCCTTCATCGCCTTGTCGACGATCTCGCGCACAGTGTTCTTGGTGTCGACATCGTTCCAGCGGCCGGACAGATCCTTGGCGGCGTCCGACTGGGTGCGTACGACGGTCTTTCCGCCGCAGCCGGGCAGGGCGAGAACGCCCAGAGCTATGGCGGGAACGAGGGCGATGGAGAGAAGCTTGCTCATGAGCGGATCCTTAGGAGGTGGTTAGAGGCTAGCAGCCGGCGCGGCCGGTCATCATTTTCCTGCCGGAGCCGGGGCGGCAGCCGGGGCTGGAGCTGGAGCTGGAGCTGGAGCGGCTGGAGCCGGAACCACTGGTGGACCACCAGGATACGGGCAGGCAACCGGTCTGGGGAAGGTGCGTACTGGTACGATGACTAGGCGCCCAGCCGGGACGGTAATGTCGCCCATCTCGGTCGACCCATTCGCTTGGCGCACCGCTACGCGCAGCTTGCCGGCAGTGACCACCGCCAGTGAGGTCTCGATGTGATCGGGAAGCAGACCCCAGTGGCGCGTGTCGGCCACTTCGCTGGCCGATGCCAAAGCATGCGCACCGAGACCGACCAGCCAGCCGCCGATTTGTTCTCCAGCGCCCTTGTCCTTGGTTGCCTCCCGGGCTCCGGCGGCCACCACCTCGGCCGCAATGTGCTTGGTCAGGGTACGGGCCAAGGTCTTGGTCAACACCCCTGGCTGCAGGTCCTTGAGGGTCGCGCGAGCATAGGCGTCGAAGTCAGAGGTGACCACCAGGGGCTGTTCTTCCTCACCGAATACGGCCATGCCAGGCGGTGCAATGGGAACGTCTTCGCGGTGGGTCGGCATTTCAAAGCCAATCCAGGTCCCTGGAGCCAGCTGGCCGAACAGGCGAGCACCTTCGCCAAAGGCGGCCAGGGCGACCGTCCATCCAGTGGCCTTGGTCGAACCAGGGCCCTTGGCCCAGGCCGTCGACCAGCCTGCGTAGATCGGAGTGACGCTGACGCCGCGCAGGCGTTCCGCTTCGCTGACGCTTGGTCCGGCCCAGATGCCAGCAGTGAAATTGATCTCTAGACGGTCGGTCGGGGTGATCCAATCGGTGTGGTTGATCACCAGCACCATGCCCTTGTCTTTGCCAAGCGCAGGCGACTTGAATCCCTCCGTCGAAATGCCGAGGTCTTGCACCAGGGTATTCAGCCCCACCGGGTCATACATGCTGCCGACCGTCAGGGTCAGCTGCAAGACTGGCGTTGGTATCTTCGGCACTTCGTAGCGCATGCCTTCTGCCCCACCGAGCACGGTCGACTGCTTGACGTACGACTTGCAGGCGGTGGACAGCATGGTCCAGGCAAACCCCATGTCATCGCCAGCTCGCAGTTCTGGCGGGGTCGCCAGGACCATGCAGGCGGCGATGAAGCGGGCGTAGGGATCGTCGAAGTAGCGCAGGTCGGGCGCGTTGTCCTTGTTGAACTGGATGCGCTCGATGGCCATGCCGCGGGCGATGTTGTTCATCGCCTGGACCGCGGTGTCCTTGTCCCAGGGCTCGTCGCCGGTGGCCGGCATGATGCCTTGCAGGCGCTGCGCAGACATCAAGGCAGCAAGCGAGCGGTAGTAGTCGACCAGGACGTGCTCGAAACCGTTGCCGGCATATTCCTGGGCGGTGTCGTTGGCCAGGTAGGTGCCGATTGCGCGGGTCAGCGAGGCGGTGCGCCGTTCGCCGACCAGTTGCGAGGCACGGTCGAGGTGTTGTTTCACGCCGGCGCTGTTGAAGCGCATGCTGTCGATCGAGCCGCGCTCCATCTGCCAGATCAGCTCGTTCTTATCCGAGATGTCATCCATTTCGGCAACCTTGCTGGCGCCGCTCTCGGGGAGTTCACCCTTCAGGACGCAGTCGTATAGACCGTTGACCTTGGGAATGGCCTGTTCAAAAGCCTTGGTCTGGACGTCGTAGACCATCTCCTGGCGGACATCGACGGCATTCTTGCAGCCGACCAGGAGGAGGGGGATGCTGGATGCACACAAGAGGAGTGAGCGGCTGATCATGGGGGTGCTTTGTGCCGCGTGGGGGCCTCAGGTGCAAGTCCCTGTTATGCAACGTTTGAAACGACGCGCTCAGTCCAGGCGCTGCAGCCGTACCAGTTCGGCATAGCGGCCACCCCGCGCTACCAATTCCGCATGGCTGCCCCATTCCAGCACCGTACCTGGCTGCGGGTCCTCCTTGTCAGCCAATACGTAGATGCGGTCGGCGTGCTGGACCGTGGCGAGGCGATGGGCGACGACGATCACGGTCCGCCCCTTCATCAGTTCCGCCAAGGCGGCCTGGACATGCTGTTCACTCTGGGCATCCAGCGCGCTGGTCGGTTCATCGAGGAGCAGGATCGGCGCATCGCGCAGCAGGGCACGGGCGATGGCGACGCGTTGACGCTGGCCGCCGGACAGACGTCCGCCGCGGTCGCCGACCCGCGTCTCGTACCCCAGGCCGCCCTCCAGGCGCAGGACATCATCATGCAGATTGGCGCGGCGGGCAGCCTGCTCGATGGCGGCCTGGTCGGCCTCGGGGCGGCCAAAGGCGATGTTGGCGCGCAGAGTGTCGTCGAACAGGAACGGCTCCTGGCCGACGATCGCGAAGTGGGGGGCGATGGTCGACAGGCGGAAGGAGCGCAGGTCGGCGCCGTCCCAGGTGATGCGCCCGCCAGTGACGTCGTGGAAGCGCGGCAGCAGATCCAGCAGCGTCGATTTGCCGCCGCCGGACTTGCCGACCAGAGCGGTTGTTCGCCCGATCGGAATCTCCAGGTCGATGCCGCGCAGCACGTCGTTGGCACCAATCGCATAGGAGAAGCGGACGCCTTCCAGGCGAATGCTCTGGCGAGGGACCGGGCAGGCAGGTGCACTGGGATCATCGGGGATGGCGCTCGGCCGGTCGAGCAACTGATAGACGCGTTCCGCCGAAGGGACCTGCTCTTGGAGTTCGCTCCAGCCGCGTTGCGACTCACGGAGACTGTTGATCAGCACACCGAGGACGAGGAGGAAATTCATCAGCTTGGCCGGTTCGACCAAGCCATGCAGGTAGAGCCAGCCGGACATCGCCATGCCGGCGCCGGTTAGCGCGAAGATGGCGAAGAAGGTGATCGCATCGCTTTGTGAGCGGGTCCGCGCCAGACGCATGTTTGCGTTCACCAGGTCGTCGTTCGATCTGCTGTAGCGTGCGACCTCGCGCTCGGCCGAACCCATCGCCTTGATCACCTTGATCCCAGCGGTGATCTGCTCAAGTACGCCGAAATTGCGCTCCAGAGATTCCCGTGCGCGCCGCGAGCGGTCGCGCGTGCGGGTCATGATCGGCCAGATGATCAGCCCGGTCGGAGCGAGCACCGCGCAGATGCCGACCGCGAGCCGCCAGTCGATGAAGAACAAGGCTACCGTCGCCCCGATCGCCAGCACCGGCTTTTGCAGGAACTTGCCATAAACCAATTGTTGGAGGCGTAGCATCTGGTTGAGATCGTTGGTCAGGCGGGTCAGCAGGTCGCCGCGCGACAGATCGTGGTGGAAACGCAGTTCCAGGCCGACGAGATGGGCCAGGGTGCGATTACGCAGATCGCGCATAGTCAGGTTGGCGACCATTTGTCCGAACCACCAGGCACCGTAGGCAGCCAGCGCGGCCGGAACCGCCAGCACGGCCATCTTCATAGCGATGGCGTAAAAGCTGCCGGCGATCGCGGCATCCGGCGGCAGGCCCGGCGCGACATTGGCCGCGGCGCCGACGGCGCGCATCAGGCCTTCGCCAGAGGTCAGCAGGCTGGTGAAGAAATAGGCGGCCGCGGCATTGCAGCCCACGGTCAGGGCGATGGACCATTTGTAGACCCAGCCATTACCCAAAGCCCGTCGGATCACCGGCCAGTCACCATGTCTCATCATGTCCAGAGACTAGGCCCCGGCCCGGCTTCGCCAATCCGCTTGCCCGCGCCGCGGATTCCCAATGCTCATCCGCCCCATGGGTGAGCTCCGCGACCGATACATTGAACTCCAGAAAAAGGTCGAGCAATTCGCCGGCGTGGTGTCGCTAGATGCCAAGTTGCAGCTGATTGCCCGGCTTGAGGCGCGCATGAGCGAGGCCGACTTCTGGGTCGACCAGGTCCGCGCCCAGGTCCAGGTCATGGAGCTGAAATCCACCCGTTCGGTCTCCCAGCCATGTCTCGACATGCGCCATGCGGTGAAGGACAATCTTGAGCTGCTGGAACTGGCCGAATCCGAGAACGACCAGGCCACCATCGCCCAGATCAACGCCGACCACGCCCGTATGTTGACTGCCTATGAAGCGCTGGAGTTGAAGCTCGCCCTCGGCGGTAAATACGACCATTGCAACATCTTCCTGCGTATCACCCCAGGCGCTGGCGGCACGGAAAGTCAGGACTGGGGCGAGATGCTGTTTCGCATGTACGCGGCGCATTGCGTCGCAGTAGGCTGGAAGCTGGAAGTTCTCGACATGATGCCCGGCGAAGGCGCCGGCATCAAGGGCTGTACCCTGCGCATCAGCGGCGAGAACACGTACGGCTACATGAAGTGCGAGATGGGCACGCACCGTCTGGTGCGCATCAGCCCGTTCGACGCCAACGCTCGTCGCCAGACCAGTTTCACCGCGGTCGAGGTCACCCCCGAGCTAGACGACGTCGGTGATGTCGTGATCGACGAGAAAGAGCTGCGCGTCGATACCTATCGGGCTGGCGGGGCCGGTGGTCAGCACGTCAACAAGACGGACTCGGCCGTACGCCTGACCCATATACCCACTGGCGTGGTGGTCGCCTGTCAGGCCGAGCGTAGTCAGGTGCAGAACAAGGGCGCGGCGATGAAGATGCTGATCTCGCGCGTGCAGCAGTTGAAGGATTCTGAGCGGCTTGATGAGTTGAAGGCGCTCGGCGGCGAACGCGGCACGATCGGCTGGGGCTACCAGATCCGCTCGTACGTGATGATGCCCTACCAGATGGTCAAAGACCTGCGCACCGGCCATGAGACCGGCCAGATCCAGGCCGTCCTTGATGGCGAATTGCAGCCATTTCTTGACGCCTACCTCCGCTGGGTCATCGCTGGGCGGCCCGACCGCAAGTCAGCGATGAAAGACGCGGACTGACATTTCGGTATAATTCAAGACCACGTATCTCCAGGCAGGGTTTCACACCCGGGCATGGATTCTGGAACCAGAGCTCTTGATGGACAAGGCGACCGGCCTCCGGTTGCAACACGCCTGCGGTTGCCAGCTTGCGCACCCAGGAGACCTGTTCATGAGCAAGACCTCTGACTTCGCCGACCATTACAAGGTGACCAAGGGCAAAAATTTCCGACTCAAGGACTGGGATCCAACAAACACCAACGGCTTCGACGACAAGGACGCGGCGGAGAAGTTGCTCGCCGAGGGCGTCGATCGTCTGACCAAGCTGCAGGACAAGCTCTACGCCGACGACAGCTGGTCGCTGCTGCTCATCTTCCAGGCCATGGATGCGGCCGGCAAGGACGGCACGATCAAGCACGTCATGTCGGGCATCAACCCGCAGGGCTGCCAGGTCTATTCCTTCAAGACTCCCTCGACCGAGGAACTCGATCACGACTTTCTCTGGCGCACCACCAAATGCCTGCCGGAGCGTGGACGCATCGGCATATTCAACCGTAGCTATTACGAAGAGGTGCTGGTGGTGAAGGTGCACCCCACCTACCTCGATAGGCAGCGCATGCCGCGCAAGCAGATCACCAAGAACATCTGGAACGAGCGCTACGAGTCGATCAACGACTTTGAGAAGCATATCTCGCGCAATGGCACCATTGTGAGGAAGTTCTTCCTCAATGTCAGCAAGGGCGAGCAGAAGGAGCGCTTCATGAAGCGCCTCGACGACCCGGCGCGCAATTGGAAGTTCAGTTCCAGTGATGTGGTCGAACGGCAGCATTGGGACGACTACCAGGATGCCTATCAGGAGATGATCCGCGCCACTGCTACCAAGCATGCGCCGTGGTATGTGGTGCCGGCCGATCATAAGTGGTTCAGCAGGGTGGTCGTCGCCTCCGCGATCGTCGATGCACTGGAGTCGCTCAACCTCGACTATCCGATCGTCTCTGAGGCCAAGAAGTCAGAACTGGCTGCGGCTCGCAAGATGCTGAATGCCGAGAAGAAGCCGAAAGCCTGAGCATGACTCCGGCAGCTTTCCAGGTCGCTCGGATCCGTCCGGCTGCCACGCCGACGACGCATCGCCATGCCGGTCGCGGCCAAGGCCCGAGTATCGTCTACACGCCAGACGATTCGCGGGTGCTCATCGACGTCGCACCCGACGGCGACCGCATCTGCTCGTTCGAGCGCGCCGGTCCCCGCGAACTGATCGCCTTCGATCCAACCGCGACCACAGCGGCGATCCTCACTAGCGGCGGGTTGTGCCCTGGACTCAACGCGGTGATTAGCGCGGTGTTCATGAGTCTGCACCACCATTACGGGGTCGGGCGCATCCTCGGCGTGCCCAACGGATATGCCGGACTGATGCCGGGCCGCAGCGCTGGCATCCGTTCGCTTGAGCGCGATCGCATGAAGGCAATCGCGCGGACCGGCGGATCGGTCCTGGGCAGCGCGCGAATCAAACCTGACGTGCGTGCCATCGTCGACACGCTACAGGCCTACTCGATCGACATGTTGTTTAGTATTGGCGGCGACGGTACTCAGCGCGGCACGCACGCGATCCACGAGGAGATCGCCAAGCGCGGTCTGCCCATCGCGGTGGTCGGCATCCCCAAGACGATCGACAACGACATCAGCTGGGTGCAGAAGACCTTCGGCTTTGAAACTGCCGTCGGTATCGCGCGTGACGCCATCACGGCTGCCAACACCGAGGCGGAATGCGCAATCAACGGCATCGGCCTGGTCCGCCTGATGGGCCGCGACTCCGGCTTCATCGCCGCCGCCGCCTCGATCGCCGCCAGCGACGTCAACTACTGCCTCGTCCCCGAAGTCCCCTTCGCGCTCGATGGCGATAACGGCCTACTCGCCTGTCTCGAACGCCGACTGCCCAAGCGCGGACACGCCGTGATCGTCGTCGCCGAGGGTGCCGGCCAGGACCTCATGCCTAAGGTGGATGACCGGCGCGACGCGTCTGGCAACAAGCTGCATCAGGACGTCGGCATCTTCCTTAAGGAGCGCATCGGTGCGCACCTGCACGCCAAGGGCATCGATCATGCAATGAAGTATATCGATCCCAGCTACATCATCCGTGCCGCTCCGGCCAATGCGGCGGATCAGGTGTTCTGCACTGCCCTTGGCCATGCCGCCGTGCACGCGGCAATGACCGGTCGTACCGACATGATCGTCGGCAGCTGGAACGGCCAGTTGACCCATGTGCCGATCCAGATCGCGGTGCAGGGACGCAAGCAGGTCGAACCGACCGGCGAGTTGTGGCGCACCGTCCTGGAGACCACCGGTCAGGGTCAGTTGGTCGGCTGATGAGCGACGATCCGAAACCTCTGCACGAGCGGCGCATCTGGGAATTCCAGGGCTTGCGGGACATCTGCGTAGTGGCCTGCATTCTTGGCGTGCTGTGGCTGAGCTCGCGGCTCAGCTACCTGACAGCGCCGCTGCTGTTCGGCCTCGGCTTGGCCTACCTCTTCGAACCGGTGGTCGCCTGGCTGTGTATCAGGGTTCCACGGATGAACCGGACGCGGGCGGTGATCGCGCTGGTCAGCGGCATCATCCTGACAAGCCTGCTGGGGCTGGCCCTGGTGGTACCGCCGCTTCTCCGCCAGTCGAGCAACCTTGCAGACAACGCCGACCGATATGTCGCCAACGCCCGGGCCTGGATCATCGCCGAGCAGCGGCCGTCCTGGCTGCGCGATCGGGCGTCGACGATCGATGGGTTGCTGTGGAAGATCGGCCTGGAAAAACCTACCGGTGCGATGCCGTCTCCCAAGCCCGGGCCGGTGGCCAAGGCCGATGCGGATGGGGAATTACCCGTGTCGTTGGACGAAAAGCACATCCGAGAACTGGTCCGCGAGCAATTGCGTGCCCCCAGCGCGGTATCCGCCGAACTTGGCGGCCGGTTGGGCGATGCTCTGGCGACCGTCGGCCGCAGCGTGGTCACCCTGGTAGGTGGAGTATTCTCGACCGTGCTTTTTGTCATGGTCGCCGGGTTCATCGCCGTGTCCTGCATGTTGCGCTGGCCGGAATTGCTGGAGATGGGTCGGTCGCTGGTGCCTCATCGCGCACGCGATCGCATCCTGCCGTTAGTGTCCCGCATGGATGCCACGGTCAGCTCGTTCATCCGCGGACGCTTCACGGTGGCAGCCATCGTCGGCATGATCTATGCGGTCGGCTGGACGATCGTCGGCGTGCCTTACGGTCTGATCCTCGGGCTGGCGGTGGGTCTGTTCAGTATCATCCCCTACCTCGCCGCAGTCGGACTGCCGATCGCTTGGCTGTTGTTGGGTCTCAACTTGATCGCACAACCCGAGGACGGTGGCTGGTATGTCAGCACTGGCGCAGACGGCAGCCTGGTGATCAGCTGGTGGATGGTTCTGATCTTGCCAGGAATCGTCAACCTGGTTGCGCAGACGATTGAGGACTACGTATTGAATCCGATTATCCAAGGCAAGGCTACTGAGTTGCATCCAGTGCTAATCTTGCTGGCGGTGATGGCCGGCGGAAGTCTGGCTGGGCTGTATGGCATGTTGCTCGCCGTGCCAGTAGCAGCCTGCCTGAAGATTCTGCTGGTTGCCGAAATCATGCCTCGGCTGCGCGCCTGGGCAGGATCCGAAAAATCCAGCTAGCGATTAGCCCGTTTATTGCAGGAGCTGCGTTGTGCGACCCAGGTGTGCCCGATCAAGAAGGACGGTAGGTCGCTGGATCATTAGGCTGTTCGGAACATAGACGTAATGCCCATCGTCCCGTCGAAGTACCAGGCTCCATAGTCGGAAATCGGTGACTGCACCCTCGATCGGTTCCTTCTCATCAAGGATGCGCACTCGGTCGCCGACCTTCAGATCTTTAGCAGCGAAGATGATCAGGCCTGAGGTGATGTTCGATAGGATGCTCCAACGCGCGAATAGGGCCACGCCGACTACCGCCAGAAAACTGCCCAGATAGGCCGGGATGCCAGCGAGGTCGACGCCCAATACGATTAGCAATACCACAGTGAACAGTGTTCGCAGCAGTATGCGGACAGCGTGCAGCGCCCGCTTGATGCGATCGGCCTCATGCCCGTGGTTTCGTCCCAACCGGATCGCGACGAACCGAGCCGTCAACATGGCTAGGGCATAACATACGAGCACGCAGCACGCAGCTAGCCTTGATGGCAGGCAGCGCGAGAGGGTCGTTGGCGATCCAGTCCGGCATAGGCATGTTCAGCGCCCGCGGCCGCCACGAGCACCGCCACGAGCACCGCCACTGCCACCAGCTGGCCGGGACGCAGGGGCGCTACGCTGGTGGACCCGACGCTCACCCTGCTGGCGCATCTGTTGGGTGCGTTCATAGGTCGGAGCTGGCCTAGTGGCAGGTTTGGCGGCTGGACGCGGCGCGGGCTTGGCGGCAGGCCGATCCACCGGTTTCGCTGCGGGCCGATCCACTGGCTTAGCAACAGGTCGGTCGGCTGGTTTGACCGCTGGCGTCTGCTGGTCTTTCCAACCGCCGTTCTCGCGCGTCTGCCACGTACCATCAGATTTTGGACAGCCAATGTTGCCGTCGCGATCAACCGCCAGGTTTTCGCGAGTCCCAGTCTGCGGACGATCCTTGCTGCTCGGACGCTGCCGGTTGCCTGCGTCCTCCAGCTTCGGACGTTCGGCCCCATTGACCCGGTCGTAAATCGCCGGCCGGATGCTGACGTTGGCTCCAGGACGGCCGTTCACGTTGATGTTATTATTGATGTTGATGTTGGTATTATTGTAGCGCGCACCGCGGGTGTCTGCAGGCAGCTTATGCAGGACGTCCGGCACCGAGGTCGCCACGGAGAAGGATGCTTTCGGATCGGACCCCTGGTACCATACGGCATCGCGACAGGCCATCGATAGCAATGAATGACGGCGTGTTGATCACCCGCTTGCGATTACCCATCGGTTGCAGCGTGGGTTCTCCATCAAGCACGACCAGTACAGTCGGCTCGCTGCGGATAATGATTCGCGGTGCTTTGTCATTCAGTCCGGTGCCAGAATTGTCAGAGAGTTCTTCCAAGGTCGCTGCGAGCCGGTCGAGATCAATCTCCAGGCCTTTGGCAAGAATGGTGTCACTGATCAGTTTTTTCACAGCTGCGCCGTCGTCGGACGTTTTTTCCCCTTGAGGAGTCACCACCGTGGTGATCGTCAGGGTGCGAGCCTTGGCTACGTGGTTTTCACTGTCGATATCGAGTTTTGCGGATAGCCAGAGCGCGCCGAAGATGCCGTCCTCCTCGGTCTTGCCGGTGGCCAGATAACTGGCTGCGGCCCGTCCGGTCAGCACATCGCCTTCAAGATTCTCGAGCTGCGGTTGGTACAGGGGTGATTACGCCGTTCGCCGTTGGGATGTCCATGGGCCAGGGTGAGGCAGCCGTTACCTCGGCACCCATGGCCGTCACGAAGAAGAACAGGGACAGCACGACAAGTTGTAAACGCATGGTTACCTTGCGGAGGCAATCGTGATCATGGAACGTGCAGAACACTCTTGCGGCACAGGAGAATCGAAAGTGACGACTTAGACGACTTTAACCAACCGTGTGCAGTTCGGCACACTAGTCATGTTTGGATTCGACTAATGGAGATCGGCCGGAGGCGACCAACTCGCGGAAAACCACTTCCAACGGGACTCGATCCTCGGCCAGTTCGCGCAGGCCGCCGTTGGCTTCGGCCAGGGCCACCAGTTCGGCACGGCGCGCCGGCTCGGCGTCGACTGCGATCTGGCCTGGGTTGTCGCCGTCGGCAATCTGGGCCCAGCCGGCGGTGGCGAGTGCGGCGCGCAGGGGGGCGGGATCGCCGGAGCGCAGCGAGACGCGGACGCGAGCGATGCGTGCGGCGCGACTGCGCAGGTCGCCGACCGTGGTGTCGAGGACGGTGCGGCCCTGATGGATGACGCAGACACGATCGCACACCGCATCGACCTCGCCGAGGATATGGGTCGACAGGAGCACGGCGTGACGGCTGGCCAGACCACGCACCAGTTCACGGAAGTTGGCCACCTGCGAGGGGTCGAGGCCACTGGTCGGCTCGTCGAGGATGAGCACCGGCGGGTCGCCAAGCAGGGCCTGGGCCAGACCGACGCGCTGGCGGTTGCCCTTGGACAGACCGCGGATGCGCCGCTTCTCGTTGTGCGCGCAGTCTGCGCGCTGCATCGCGTCGACCACCGCCTTACGCCGTTCGGGGCCGGAGATGCCCTTCAGCCGACAGACGTGATCAAGGTAGTCGGCGACCCGCATGTCCGGGTAGAGCGGCAATTCTTCGGGCAGGTAACCGATCAGCTGACGGCAGCGCAATGGCTCGGCGGCTTGATCAACGCCGCACACCGACACCGAACCGGCATCGGCGGCAATGAAGCCGGTGATGGCCTTCATGGTGGTCGACTTGCCGGCACCGTTGGGACCGAGTACGCCGAGCACCTCGCCACGGCGGAGGTCAAGATCAACCCCGCGCAGGGCCTCAATGGCGCCGAAGCGCTTGCTCAGTCCGCGGGCAGTCAGGGCGGGGGCGTCGACGTCGCTCACCATGATGTGAAGCATCACGGTTCGCGCCGCCAGCGCCACGGGGGGTTCCCTGTGCCCGGCAGGGCTGACCGTCCGGCATGATCCGGCATGATCCGGCATGGCGCATGGCGCATGGCAGCGAAGAAGCCTCCGGTCGAGCGTCTGCGCCTACAGGGGCCAGGGTTCGCTTTGCCCCCAATCGACTTCACCTACGTTTTCCAGGACTTTCAGGGAATTCGTAACTGTTTATGCAGGTCCGAGGCAGCGCGCGACCATGGCCGCGACCGCAGCAGGTGACGGAGTGTCGGCGATCCCGTCAGCGGGCCAGCCGAGTTCGGCGCAAGCGGCAGCAGTGCGCGGCCCGATGGCGACAATGCGGCAACCGGCCGAGCGCAGCGTGGCGATGGCCGCGTTGCCGAAAGCGTCGCGCAGCCGGCGGGCAGTAGCTGCGGAGGCGACCGTGATGGCATCGAGTCGACCGAGGGCCGAGGCATCAATGGTCTGGACCTCGGTGCGATAGGCGATGATGGCGCTGACCCGCCATCCGGCAGCGCGGAGGTCAGCCGCCAGTTCGGGCAGGGCCTCGTCAGCCTGCGGCAGCAGCACGGAACCACCACCAACGGCGATCAGAACGGCGGCCAGGGCCGGGGCGTCGGCGGTTGGAGGGACGAGATCGGGATAGATGCCACGACGGCGCAGTGCTTCTGCCGTGCCTGGCCCGACGGCTGCAATGCGCACTGGCCCGAGCGCGCGCACATCACGGTCGAGTTCATCGAGGCGGGCGAACACCGCGTCGACAGCATTGCTCGAAGCGAACGCGATCCAGGCATGGCCGGGGGCGGCGTCGACCGCGGCGTCGGCGTCGGGCACGAAGCGCTGCAACGGGGCGAGCACGGCCTCGGCGCCGAGCGCCTCGAGCGCGGCGGCGAGGCGTCCTCCTTGGCCACTGGCGCGGGTGACCAGCACGCGCCGGCCCCACAGCGGGCGGTTGTCGAACCAGCGGATGTCGTCGCGATAGCGCACCACGTCGCCGACTACGGTGATGGCCGGGGCGCCAAGTCCCGCCGCCGTCACCAGGGCCGGCAACGTGGTCAGGGTGCCAGTGACGGTGCGCTGCTGCGGCAGGGTGCCCCACTGGATCGAGGCTGCTGGGGTGTCCGGGTTGCGGCCATGCGCAATCAGCGCCGCGCAATGCTCGGCGAGGTGCTGCATGCCCATGTACAGCACCAACGTTTCGACCTTGGCGTAGGCCGCCCAGTCGACACCGGGGCCGTCCTGAAGATGCCCGGCGACGAAGGCAACCGAGGCGGAGGCGGCGCGATGGGTGATCGGGATGCCGGCATAGGCCGGCACGGCGATGCCGCTGGTGATGCCGGGCACGACCTCGAAGGGGATGCCGGCGGCGGCCAGCACCTGCGCCTCCTCGCCACCACGGCCGAAGACGAAGGGGTCCCCCCCCTTGAGCCGCACGACGCGGCAATGCCTACGGGCGCAGGTCACGAGCAGGTCGTTGATCGCGGCCTGGCTCTTCGAAGTGGCATGGCCGCGCTTGCCGACGTCATGGACCACCGCCCCGTCTGGCAGCAGCGCGAGGATACGTGGGCCGACTAGGTAGTCGCGCACCACGCAATCGGCTGAACGGATCAACTCGGCGGCCCGCACCGTCAGCAGTCCGGGATCACCGGGACCGGCGCCAACTAGGGCGACGGGGAAGGGCCTGCGGATCGGCTGGTCCATGGCGGGATGATGCCCCGGAGGGACTACTTCGCCACCACCACCTGGGCACTGCGGATCAGTTGATCCTTCAGCTTCCAGCCGCTGCGGTGGGACAGCAGGATGGTGCCTTTCGCGAGGCCGTCGCGGGCTTCCTCAGCAAGTACCTCATGGACAGCCGGGTCGAACACGCCTTCGATGGTGATGGATTCGATGCCGGCAGCGGCGAGCGAGGCACCGAGGCTTTCCCGGATCATGGTCACGCCCTGCGCGAACTGCGCGAAGGTCTCGGGAGACGCCGAACTGATGGCGCGGTCGAGATTGTCGAGCTGGTCGAGGATCGGACGGACGAAGTGAACGATGCCCCGGGTACGGGCCTCGTCTGCGTCTTTGCGTAGGCGCTTGCGGATATTCTCGAACTCCGCCTGGTTGCGCATGCAGCGTTCTTTCCACTCCAGGGCCTGGGCCTTGGCCGCCTCGAATTCGGCGGTCGGGACGGTGATGGTCTCGGGATCCGAGTCCGGGCTGTCAGTCTGCTGGGAGGTCTGGTCGGTCATGGGAGCTCGTGGTTGGTTCGGGTTCGGCGCGGGCGAAGCGGGTCTTCCGGAAGCGTCATTCTTTAAACATCGCCTTGATGCGTTCGAAGAAGCCGCGCTGCTCTCCATAGACGGGTTCGGCGATTTCAGCTCCACGATGCGGGCTGTAGGGCGCGGCAATCAGATCAAAGTATTGGATTCTGTGTCTTACCCGCACTCATTGGGGGTCTTTTATACGGCATTCACTCAATACCTGGGCTTTCCGCATTATGGCGACGAATACAAAGTGATGGGCTTGGCGCCTTATGGCAAGCCTTCGCTGGTGGAAGCAGTTCGCAAGGTGATTCATTTGAAAGCCAATGGGTTATTTGAACTCAACCCACGCTACTTCCGCCATTTCCGCGAAGGCGTGAGCATGAGTTGGGAAGGCGGTGCCCCCCATGTGGAACCGATGTTTTCGGAGGCATTTGTTCGCACTTTCGGCCCGGCCCGCAGCAAGGAAGAGCCGCTCACCGATGTGCACCGCGACCTGGCCACTTCCGTACAGCGTGTGTGTGAAGAGGTGATTTTTCATATAGCCAACGACCTTCAAAAAAGGAGCGGCTTAAAAAACCTTTGTATCGCAGGCGGTGTGGCACAAAACTCTGTCGCGAACGGCAAAATCATACAAAACACTGGTTTTGAACACCTTTTTGTCCCGCCTGCCGGGCATGATGCAGGAACTTCTATAGGTTCGGGCCTGTATCACTGGCATCAGAACCTGGGCAATCCCCGCTCTGCTTTCCTTCATCAGGCGTACACTGGCGCAGCATATTCCAACGAAGAGATCGCATCGCACCTGCGCGACCGCAACATGGATTTCGAGCAATTGGAGGATGCCGTGCTCTATGACCGTGTGACAGATTGCCTGCTTCAGGGCGGCGTGGTGGGCTGGTTCCAGGGGCGGGCAGAGTTTGGTCCGCGCGCCTTGGGCAATCGCTCCATCCTCGCCGACCCCCGCCGCGCCGACGCGAAAGATCTGCTCAATACCAAAATCAAGCGCCGGGAAAGTTTCCGGCCATTTGCGCCTTCCATCTTAAGGGAGCACGCAGCGGCATGGTTCGAACAAGATGATTCCGTGCCGTTTATGGAAAAAGTTTTCCCAATCCGTCCGGACAAACGCCCGCTCATTCCGGCCGTGACCCACGTAGACGGTACGGGGCGTTTGCAGACGGTGGAGCAGCCCGACAATCCGCGCTACCATGCACTCATCCACCGCTTTTTTGAAAAAACCGGCGTGCCGATTTTGTTGAATACTTCCTTCAATGAAAATGAGCCGATCGTCAATACGCCCGATCAAGCCCTGGAGTGTTTTTTGAGAACCAAAATGGATATGCTCGTGCTGGGCAATTGTGTAATTGCCCGGTGAAAACGAAAGTCTACTTTGCTTTTAACCCGGTGAAAACGAAAGTTGAATCTGCGTCATTCATATTGTTGTTGCAATTGATCGCGCATCGGGCCGGTCGCCTGATCAACTACAATGAATTGGCACAACTCACCCTTCTCTCCGTACCGACCGTAAAGAACTATCTTTGTTATGCCGAAAAAACTTTTCTCATCGCTCCGGTAACACCTTATTTTACTAACAAAGGGAAGGAACTGGTCAAATCGCCTCAGTACTATTTTTTAGATCATGGCCTGAGGAATTTCCTGACTGGGTTGGTCCATGAAAATGCCGCTTCCGAACAAGATCAGGGATTCCGTTTTCAGCAAATGATTTATCAATTACTAGCAGAGAAAACACAGAACGCATCTGCGTCCCTGCACTATTGGCGGACACAAAATCAAGCGGAAGTAGATTTTGTGATAGACACAGGGCATGGATTACTGCCCATAGAAGTGAAATCCGGTTTTTTGAAAAGTCCGCAGATAGAACGTTCCATGCACAGTTTCATAGATCAGTATCAGCCGAAAGAAGCCTGGGTAGTCAACCGGACCCTCTCTGAATCCGTTAAAATGAAAGGAACCACGGTGCGGTTTATGCCTTGGTTTAAACTGCTCGAAAACAACTTTTGACCACCTTCTCCATCATCACCGTCGCCTACAACAGCGCGGCCACCATCGCCGATACACTGACAAGCGTATCGGTTCAGGACTACCCACAGGTAGAGCATCTGGTGATAGACGGTGCTTCTACCGACGACACGCTGGCCATCGTGCGGCGCTTTTCGCACCGGATGCAAGTGGTGAGCGAACCCGATCAGGGCTTGTATGATGCCATGAACAAGGGATTGCAACAGGCCACCGGCGACATCGTGGGCATCCTGAATTCGGATGATTTTTATGTCCACCCGAACGTATTAAGCCGGGTCGCAGCGATGCTGGAGCAAACCGGCGCCGACGCACTCTACGCTGACCTGGAATATGTGGATCATCGGGATACGGAGCGCATTGTCCGGCACTGGAAATCAGGGGTCTATGGCGAAAGCCACTTCCTGCGCGGCTGGATGCCCCCCCACCCTACTTTTTTCGTTCGTCGCTCGGTGTATCAGCGTCTGGGCGGTTTCGATACACGCCTGCGCTGCTCGGCGGACTATGAATTGATGCTCCGGTTCCTGCTCAAAAACAATACATCGGTGTGCTATCTTCCGGAAGTCATCGTGCGGATGCGCACCGGCGGCATGAGCAATGCAAGTCTGCGCCATCGCCTGCGCGCCAACCGCGAAGACCGCGATGCATGGCGTATGAATGGTCTGACACCGCGTTTTTATACGTTCTTTTTAAAGCCGCTTTCTAAAATCAGCCAATACCGTTTTTGACCGTACCCCGGAACTCCGTTCCGGGAAACTCAATAGCTCATGAAGTCGTACTACAAGTAAATTTTTAGTCAGGATGGACAGGATTTAACAGGATTTAAATTAAAAAACATGTAAATCCTGTCCATCCTGTCTAAAAATTTACTTGTGGGACAGCCTCTATTCCCGTTTCTACATGAAGATTTTTTGCATCGCCGGTGCCCGGCCCAACTTTATGAAAATTGCCCCGCTCCACCGGGCTTTTCAACAGTATTCCAATATCGAATCCAAAATCGTCCATACCGGGCAGCACTATGACAGCCGGATGAGCGACGTGTTTTTCCAGCAATTGGAAATCCCGGAACCCGCCTACCACCTGGGCATCGGCGGCGGCAGCCACACGCAACAGACGGCCCGCATCATGCTTGAATTTGAAAAAATCGTGGAAGCAGAACGCCCTGACCTGGTGCTGGTGGTCGGCGATGTAAACTCGACCGTCGCCTGTGCGCTGGTGGCTTCCAAGATGCAAATCCCGGTCGCACACGTAGAAGCGGGACTGCGCAGCGGTGACCGCACGATGCCGGAGGAAATCAACCGCATCCTGACGGACTCGATCTCCGACCACTTGTTCGTGACGGAATATGCGGGCCTCGTCAACCTTGCCAAAGAAGGCATACCGGATCGAAAAGTGCATTTTGTCGGCAACTGCATGATTGATTCGCTGATTCATTTTCGCCAAAAAGCCACGCAGGCCGACACAGCCGCTTCAATGGGGCTGGCCCCGAAAAGTTATGTGCTGATGACCATGCACCGCCCTTCGAACGTGGATTTTCAGGTGGGACTGGAAGCGATCCTGGATATGATAGAAGGCGCCGCCCGACATAAAAAGGTGGTGCTGCCCATCCATCCGCGCACCCGAAACAATTTTGAAAAATTTGGACTGAAAGCCCGGCTGGAGTCCATTCAGAACGTTCAAATTCTCGAACCGCAAGGCTACCTGGAATTTTTAAACCTGATGGAAAATGCCGCCGCCGTGCTGACCGACTCTGGCGGTATCCAGGAAGAAACGACTTATCTGCAAGTGCCCTGCCTGACCTTCCGCGCCAGCACCGAACGCCCGGTCACCGTCGAACTCGGCACCAATATCCTGCTGGCTGAACTCGATCCGGCATTGGCGTTGATGCACCTGGAGCATATTTTTTCAGGAAAAACTAAGCCCGGCACCGTACCACCGCTCTGGGACGGTCGGGCGGGCGAGCGCATCGCTCAAATTCTGTCTGACGTTCCTTAACTTTGCCAATAAAATCACTACATCGCTATGCCTTCAATTGCACAAGAACAACCGAGCACACTTTTGCAGCCCGCAAATGGCCAGCCGACCGTCGCTGCGCCTGCTCGACCCGTGCACCGGATGCCCAAACCACGTCGCATGACGCTCGAACGCTGGCGCCACTGGAAATCTACGGACGGCTGGAAGTACGACTGGAACAATGGCATCATCACAAAATCAAAGGAAATGGTCACAAAAGAGCCGCGCTATATACTGCAAAATCTCTTGGATGCTTTTTACGCCAAAGGATTGAATCGTGCTGGCGGGTTGATGCCTGAGGCCGAGATGTCGTATGACGGTCATCGTTACCGCGTTCCTCACCTGGCATATTTCTCCAAAATCCAGACTTTGGCTGATGCCGAAGGCAAACAGGAAAGAAGCGTTCCACTTTTTGCTATCAAAGTGATATCTGACAATGACATTGGCAAGTCCATTGAAAACAAACTTTGGGAATATTTTGAGAACGGAGTGCAAGTGGTTCTGCCGCCCCGGTACTCCCAACGTTCGAGATGACCGTGAACCAGATTTTTCTCCTGGAAGTCGGATAGCCCAATGCCTCACTCATCATTCATCATTCATCGCTTAATTGAAAACTGCTCTCATCACCGGTATCACCGGCCAGGACGGCGCTTATCTGGCCGAACTTTTATTGAAAAAAGGCTACATCGTCCACGGCATCAAGCGGCGCTCTTCGTCGTTCAATACGGAGCGGATTGACCACCTTTATCAGGATCCGCATATTGACAACCGCAATTTTATCCTTCACTACGGCGACCTGACCGACGCGACCAACCTGATCCGCATCGTGCAGGAAGTGCAGCCCGACGAACTCTATAACCTCGGGGCACAGAGCCATGTCCAGGTCAGTTTTGAAACACCAGAATATACGGCCAACGGCGATGCACTGGGTGTGCTGCGATTGCTGGAAGCCATCCGGATCCTGGGATTAACGCAAAAAACAAAGTTTTATCAAGCCTCTACGTCCGAACTCTACGGCCTGGTGCAAGAGGTGCCGCAGTCTGAAAAAACACCCTTTTACCCGCGTTCTCCTTACGGCGTGGCCAAACTCTATGGCTACTGGATCACGATCAACTATCGGGAGAGTTACGGGATGTTCGCCTCGAACGGCATCCTGTTCAACCACGAGTCGCCCATCCGCGGCGAGACATTTGTGACCCGCAAGATCACCCGCGCCGCTGCCCGCATGGCGCTGGGCCTGGAGCCAAAACTATACTTGGGCAACCTCGACGCACAGCGCGACTGGGGTCATGCCAAGGATTATGTGGAAGGCATGTGGCGCATCCTGCAACACGAACAGCCGGACGACTTTGTGCTGGCCACCGGGCGCACCACCCGCATCCGCGACTTTGTCCGCATGACGTTCCGGGAGTTGGGGGTGGAACTGGAATTTACCGGAACCGGAGAGCAGGAAATAGGTGTGGTCATGTCCAGCCAAAACCCAGATTTCCACTTCCAGGCCGGTCAGGAAGTGGTCGCCATTGATCCACGCTATTTTCGGCCGGCAGAGGTGGAGTTGTTGATCGGTGATGCGACCAAAGCACGGACGTTGCTGGGCTGGGAGCCGCGCTATACTTTGGAAGAAATGGTGCGGGAGATGGTGGTGAGCGATCTGGAGCGGGCAAGGGTTATTCACCGCTAAGTTCGCTAAAAACGCTAAAATGATTTTTTTATCCCTTTGTGCTCTTGGCGTACTTCGCGGTAGATTATTTATTCAACCCGCAGATTCAAGTTTCAGATAGATTGGTTTTTGCTCAGATGGGTCATCTGGGTGAAAAGAAAGCATATCAAATTTACAAGTTATTATTTGCCCGTTCCTTAGCGTTCTTAGCGGTAAAAAAATGAACAAATCTGACAAAATATACATTGCCGGCCACCGCGGCATGGTCGGTTCCGCCATCCTTCGCAGGCTCCAGAAAGAAGGTTTTGAAAACTTCGCGTTTGCCGATTCTTCTCAACTCGACCTGCGCAATCAGTTGGAAGTCAGCGAATTTTTCAGAAAAGAAAAACCCGCCTATGTCTTCTTGGCCGCCGCCAAAGTCGGCGGCATCCTGGCCAACGATACGTATCGCGCCGAGTTTTTGTACGACAACCTGATGATCGAGGCCAATGTGATTGATTCGGCCTACCGGTCGGGGGTGCAAAAATTGATGTTCCTCGGCTCCTCGTGCATCTACCCCAAAATGGCGCCGCAGCCGCTCCGCGAAGACGCGCTGCTCACCGGTTTGCTCGAACCCACTAACGAGCCCTACGCCATTGCCAAGATCGCGGGCATCAAACTCTGCGACGCTTACCGGGCGCAGTACGGCTGCAATTTCGTGAGCGTGATGCCGACCAACCTCTACGGCCCCAATGACAACTACCACCCGCAAAACAGCCACGTGCTGCCCGCCATGATCCGGCGTTTCCACGAAGCGAAGCGCGCCCGGCTGCCGGCCGTGACGATCTGGGGAACCGGCACGCCACGCCGCGAATTCCTCCATGTGGACGATCTCGCCGATGCCTGCTACTATCTGATGCAACACTACAATGAGCAGGGTCTGGTCAACATCGGGGTAGGCCACGATATCTCGATCCTGGAACTGGCACAATTGGTCAGCCACGTCGTCGGCTACGAAGGCCGGATCGAGCACGATCTGACAAAACCCGACGGTACGCCACGCAAACTGATGGATGTGAGCAAATTGCACGGATTCGGATGGAAGGCGAGGATGGATCTGGAGGAGGGCGTTCGGTCCGTTTATGAGGAAGCGAAACAAAAACTATAAGGCCATGATGCGCTTCCACTTTCTTCTTTTTATGATCATCTTGATTCTTTAATTTTTATGACAACATCTAACGCACACACCTACGTCGCTATCATGGCCGGCGGCGTCGGCAGCCGGTTCTGGCCCGGCAGCCGCGAATCCCGGCCCAAACAGTTTCTGGATATGCTGGGCATCGGCAAAAGTTTGCTGCGCCTTACCTTCGAGCGCTTCCTGCCTGTTTGCCCGGCCAGTCATATTTACATCGTTACCAATGCCGCTTACCGCGACCTCATCCTGGAGCAGTTGCCCGAACTGACCACCGACCAGATTCTATGCGAGCCGAGTCGCAACAACACGGCGCCCTGTGTCGCCTGGACGGCCTTCAAACTCGCCGCACTGGACCCGGAGGCCAACTTCGTCATTGCCCCCAGCGATGCCATCGTGTTGAAAGAGCAGGCGTTCTTAGAAAAAATTAACACTGCACTTGCATTCTCGGCCACCCACAACGCGCTGGTGACGCTCGGCATCGAGCCCTCGCGTCCGGATACGGGCTACGGCTATATTCAATTTGGCGAGGAGGTGAGTATCGGGGTGCGCCGGGTGTTGCGTTTTGCGGAAAAACCCAGTCTGGCTACGGCCCAGGAATATGTCGAATCGGGCGAGTACCTCTGGAATGCCGGCATTTTCGTCTGGCGCGCCCAATCCGTGCTGTCGGCCTACCGAACCCATGCACCGGAAATTTATTCGATCCTCGAAAAAGGCATGGAAGTGTACAACACACCGGATGAACAAACATTTATCAACACTGCTTACCCGACTACACCCAATATTTCCGTGGATTTTGCCATCATGGAAAAAGCGGAGAACGTGTACACGGTACCTTCCGAGTTCGGCTGGAGCGATCTGGGCACCTGGGCCAGCCTGCACGCTGAATGTCCCCGCGACGAATATGACAACGTCCTGCAAGGTAACGTCATCGCACTGGATACAGACAACACGCTCGTACGCATTCCTCCCGGCAAACTCGCCGTCGTGAAAGACCTCTCCGACTATATCATTGTGGATACGCCCGATGTATTGATGATTTATCCAAAATCAAAAGAGCAAGAGGTGAAACAAGTGACGAACCTGGTGAAGGAGCGGGCTCCGGACTACTTGTAATGATCGTATCTCCTTTTGTTTCAAAACGTCCAGCACCGTTCCTAAGCCGTCGGTTTGAGGGGTAAATACCAATATAATATCCGGTGCCTCCCGGGAAAACCCCGATTTTTAAATTTTTTCTACCGTAAAATTTTGGACACGGAAAACTCTGATTACTTTCGCCACTGTTAATTTTTAATCCCCGGTTGAATATCCCGGTAACTGATTTTCTAACCAACTTACATACACAATTCAAACAGTCGCGCTGGATGATTCGTCTCTCCTCCATCTCCATGCACCCCGAAATTCAAGATGGCGCACCCGTATTCAGCGGGACGCGCGTCCGAGTGGAAACTTTCTATGACTTCATGCGTATTGGCGCAAGCGTCAATGAGTTTTTGGATGAATTCCCGTCCATTACCCGCGACCAAGCGATGGAAGTGTACGATCTGGTCTCGCAACAATACAGCGTTGATCAAATCGAAGCACTTGTATCAGGCCCGGAATCGCGCATTGAAATGGGCATGGGGCGTATACACGCCCAAGCATAAATTGGTGAATTTGATTGCTCATTCGGAAGTAAAAAATGCTCCGAATCGCTCGGCCAGCCCGACGGTTCGGAGCATTTTTTTTCAATGACCCTATGAAACGGTTGGCGATTTCATTGGTCCTGTACAACAATGATCCAGCAGAAGTGGACCGGTTGCTGCTTTCCATCCGGCGTTCCAGCCTGTCGGCAGACTTGTTCATTGTGGACAATTCGTCGGAAAACCACGCTTCACAATTTGATGGCCTTCCCCATGTCCGTTATTGCCACACCGGAAAAAATTTGGGTTATGGAGCGGGTCATAACCTGATTCTGAGGCAGACTGTCGCTTCCTATTCCTACCACCTGGTGGTCAATCCGGATATTTATTTTGAAGAACATGTGCTGAAGCGGCTCGTCGAGCACATGGATGCCCATCCACAGATTGGTCACATGATGCCCAAAATCCTTTACCCCAATGGCGAGACCCAGTATTTGTGTAAAAATTTGCCACGTCCCTGGCACTTGATCGCCCGGCGCATACTCCCCGGGCACTGGGCCGAACGCTGGAATCACTCCTACGAAATGCGTTATGCCGACTATGACCAGCCTATGGAAGTTCCTTTCCTGTCGGGTTGTTTTATGTTGCTGCGCACGTCAGCGCTTCGGAAAATTGGTTTCTTCGATGAACGCTATTTTCTCTACTTTGAAGACTTGGACCTGACCCGCAGAATTGCCCGGCAGTACGGCTGCCTGTATTGGCCAGAAGTCGCCGTCGTCCACAACCACAAAAACGAAAACTACCGCAATCTTGCGCTCCTCCGGCATTTGATACAGTCCGGCATCCGCTACTTCAACCGCTATGGTTGGCGGCCTTTTTGGTAAGTTGTTCCATCAGGGTCTTTCCCGCTGCCTCTACGCCATAGGCCCGCGCACTGGCCTGGCGCATGCGCTTCATCTCTTCCCTCCCTGTCGCAGTGGCTGCGAAACTTTCCCAATTCAATTGGTCCGCGTCCTCCTCCCCCACCCGATCATCCGTTATGTGCAGGCAAATTAAGCCCGGCAAGTCTCCCCAAAAGTCTATGAACGGATCACTGCCGGTGTAGGTCAGGTGAACGACTGGCAAACCCGATGCGAGGTAATCCACCGCTTTGCTCGGCAACTGGTAATCCGTGCGGTTGCCCACATGCAAGAGCGCATCCATCTGTGGCATGGCAGCGCGCGCATGTGCGCGGGATCGGAGTCCGTAGAGCCGAATCACCGGATGGCGTCGTAATGGCGCCAGGAAATCGGGAAATACCTCTCCGAAAATGTGGATATGAATCCGATGGTACAGGGCGGGCTGCGTGAACTGAAGGTGGTCCAGCAGATTCAAAAATGCAAACGGGGTACGGATGACGGGCAAAAAAGTGCCGAAGTATCCGATATGAATGTCGTCCTTCACCCGCTGAATCTGCCAGGTACCCGGCAGTTCAGAACCATCTACCGGATCCAGTGGATGCAACAGCGGCGGCACGACCTCGATCTTCCGAATCGCTGCCTGTGCAAATACCTGTTCGTACCTGGATTTCAAAGCCGGTGTAGTAACCGTCACACAATCAGCCGTTTCAAGCACCTGTTTTTCCAGCCTCCGGTTGATTTTTCCATACAGAAATTCATTGTACAGCGGTACATCGTGGATGGTAAACGGATCGCCCGTGTCGGCCACCCAGGGCAAGTGTGGATGTCTTTTTTTTAAAGCCAGCCCGACCAGATGTCCGGTGAACGGAAATGAGACGCTCACCATCGCTTCGATTTGATGCTGTCGGATGATCCTCTCTGCGCAGCGCAGCGCCGGAAAATACCAGATACCTGTATCGTCGGGGAAGTGGATGCGCTTCCAGAGGGCGCGATACAAAAACTGCAAGGTTTTGCTAAAAAAACCATCGGACGTGATCCCGGTCTCCGGGCGGCTGCGGGCGTTGGTTTCGGAAAAATAGTAATAAAACACCTCCTTGAGCGAATCAAAGCCGGTTCGATGTATGTGTACACCATTCAGTTCCGAGTCTTTTGGAAATCCGCGCATCCGTCCGCACACCACATGCACTTCATGTCCTTGCGCAGCCCAATGCTCCGCCAGGGCCGTCCAGCGGTGAGCGCGTGGATGGATGAAAGGATGATACCAGGCAGTAATGAGCAGAACTCGCTTTCCGATGTCAGATGAAAGATGCACGGATGATCAATCTGTTGATGCGCTATATTTGGGTTTCACACGACGACACAACGACACGATGATTTGATTGTGCATTGTCGTTGTGTGAAACCAAAAAGTCGAAGTTACGCTACCGGGGCGAGTTTTACCACCAGGCCCTCCAGATCATCGTGGAGTTTGATCTGACAGCCAAGGCGACTGTTGGGCTGAACAAAAAAAGCGGAATCGAGCATTGCCAGTTCGTCGTCTGTTGGTTCGGGCAGTTGGTGGTCGCTCAACACGTACACATGGCAGGTAGCGCACAGCGCCATGCCGCCGCAGATACCTTCTACAGGAAGTTCGGCGGCTTTGCACAACTCCATGAGGTTGAGCGACATATCGGTAGGCACCTCGATCAGGTGCGGCACGTCCGTACGATCTATAATTGTAAGTTCGATCACTTTTCAATAAGGGTTTTTGTCGGGGTCCTGACGGGTGTCAAAAATAAATACGATTCGAATTACTTTCCCTCGTACCCGATAATATAGCCGACGATACTTAGGAACGGGCAAATAATAACTTGTAAATTTGATATGCTTTCTTTTCACCCAGATGACCCATCTTTTTGATTAA
>ENA-ORBV01004681-ORBV01004681.1-microbial-mat-metagenome-genome-assembly--contig:-NODE-4681-length-25981-cov-6.391291_pt1 | contig 25981 bp, 21 predicted proteins | sample MGYA00237777_ERZ505514 | MGnify/ENA primary metagenome ERZ505514 (study PRJEB26160, sample SAMN06269048) | microbial mat metagenome | isolation source: Oligotrophic lake microbial mat | place... | reverse complement strand
CCTCGCGACCTCGCGACGGCTGTCCCGAGAGTCTTACATCCGTTCCGGAGCCTCCAGCCCGAGCAGTCGCAGGCCTTCGCCCAGGGTGATGCGGGCGGCGCGGACCAGGGCCAGACGGGCGGCGACCAGGCGGTGGTCGGGGCACAGCACGCGCAGGCCGTCATCCTTGCTGCCGGCGGTCAGCCAGCCGGCGATCGCTGCGGACAGGCCCAGCAGGCTTTGGGCCAGCACGCTGGGTTCATCCTCGGCCACTGCACGTTCCAAGGCCGACTGCTGACGCGCCAGGGTCAGCAGCACCTGCTTCTCGTGGTCGTCGCTCAGCAGGGCCGGATCGGCGACCGGCAGGGCGGGGTGGGCGGCGGCGGCCTTGCGCTCGATCGAACACAAGCGGGCGTGGCTGAATTGCAGGTACGGGCCGGTGTCGCCGTCAAAGCGCAGGGCTTCCTCGAAGCGGAATTTATTGTCATTGGTGCGCGAGCCTTTGAGGTCGTTGAAGACCACCGCGCCGATGCCGACCTGGCGGGCGACCAAGGCACGTTCGTCCGGCGATAGATCGGGATTCTTCTCGGCGACGATGGTGGCGGCGCGTTCCACGGCTTCTTCCAGGACTTCGCGCAACAGCATGACCTTGCCCTTACGCGTGCGGCCCTTGGCCCAGCCGGGCTCTAGCCCCTCGCCGGGCTCGTCGTTCCACAGCAGCACCACGCCGAAGCCGACGTGGCGCAGATGGTCGTGATAGGGCCGGCCCATGAGCTTGGCGATGGCGAACCATTCCTGGAAGTGCAGGGACTGGCCCAGGTCGACCACGTACAGGCTGCGGTCGAAACGGAATTCACCAAAGCGGTCGTCGCAGGCCGCCAGGTCGCGGGTCGCGTACAAGGTGCCGCCATCGGCGCGGCGGATCAGCGCGGGTTTTTTGAAGGCTTTGCCCAAGTGCTTGGGCAGGTCCACCACGGTGGCGCCCTGGTCGATGGTGGTGAGCTGCTTGGCTTCCAGCTCGGCCAGCACCGGCCCCATCTTGTCCTCGTAGTGGGCTTCGCCCTTCCAGGAATCGAACTCCACGCCAAGCAGGGCGTAGACGCGCTGGAATTCGGTCAGGCTGGCATCCTTGAACACCTGCCACAAATGCCGGGCCTCGGCATCGCCATCCTCAAGCTTCTTGGACCAGAGGCGGGACTCAGCCTCGCGTTCGGCGTCACCCTTTTCGGCCTGGCTGGCGCGCACGTACAACGCGTTGAGGAAGGTCACGCGGTCGGGCGCGGCTTCCAGCTCGGCCAGGGTCAGACCTTCGCGCTTCCAGCCGGCGATCAGGCGGCCAAAGGCGGTGCCCCAGTCGCCCAGGAAATTGATGCGCTGCACCGTCCAGCCAGCGGCGGCATAGAGCCGGGCCAGGCTGTTGCCGATCATGGTCGAGCGGATGTGGTGGAAGGCGAGGTGCTTGGCGATGTTCGGACTGCTGTAGTCGATGCACACCGTGCGTCCGGCACCGCTGCTGGCGCGCAAGGCCGCGAGCGGAACGGCTTGCAAGGTCGGCAACAAGGCCTGAGCCACGGCGGCCGGCGCGAAGGTCAGATTCAGAAAAGGGCCGGCGGCGGCGGCCGTGACCCCGGGCAGGTCCGACACCAGCGGCACCAGTTCGGCGGCCAGTATCGGCGGAGCCTTACCCGCACCCTTGGCCAGCTGGAAGCAGGGCAGGGCCAGATCGGCGGCAAAGCCCTTGGCGGGCGGGGCGAACAGGGCGGTGACCTGGGCCGGGGCGAGATTGAGGTGGCCAGCGACGGCGGCGGCGACCGGGGCGGTAAGCAGAGGCAGCATGCCGGGCACGGTAGTGGGTGGACGACCATGCGAAACCCGCTCCACCCGCCTCGACTCCTGGCGTCGAAACGCTACACCAGCGGTCATGCAACCCATCGTGACCTGTGGCCAATGCCGTGCGCAAGTGATCCCCCTGGCCACTGGTGCCTGTCCCGCCTGCGGCGGCGATCCCGCGATCGTGCGAGCGGTGGAGGTGGTGCCGCCACCCCGGGTGTCGGGACGCTATCTGGTGCACGCGGCCCTCTGGCTGGTGCTGGGCTGCTTCACGATCTATGTCGGTCAAGTGGTCAAGGACGACGGCTGGCGGCGCCTGGCGGCCACCGCACTGCCGTGGGTCTGTTTCGTAGGCGGCTTGCTGATCGCCGTGCACGCCATCCGCCTGCGTCTACGTGAGCGACGTCCGTGACGGTGACGGGCACGGGGGATTCATAGCCGAAGTCCCCGTCCGCCACGGGCGGTCAGCGGTGGACAGCCAGGTAGGCGACCACGGCGCCGACGTAGGCGGCCAGGCCGCTGCCGATCAGCAGCAATTGCAGGCGCAGGCGATCGGTCTTGCGGTCACGATAGGCGATCGCCTCGGCCAGGGCTTCAACCGGCTCTACGCCCGGCAGCCGGCGGCTGAGCCAATTCACGTCCAGGCCGCGTAGCAGCAGCAGCACGCCGCTCAGCACCATCACCAGCCCGATGGCCAGCATCCAGCGCGACAGCATGTTGCTGGCCGCGATGTTCGGGCCCGAGAAGCCGGTGATGGTCAGGGTCAGGGTCGAAAGGGTGAGCAGCAGCTGGGCTCGGCTCTGGATCACCGCGAACTGCCCCACCACATGGTGGACGGCAGCGGCGGCATTCCCTTGATACAGCGCCAGCAGCGCCGCCGCCTCGGCCCGGTGCGGCGCCGCCGGCGTGGGCATGACGTCAGCCGATGGCATAGGCGATGCCCTCGACCAGGGCCTGCCAGCTCGCGGCGATGATGTTTTCGCTGACGCCGACAGTGCCGAAGGTGCGGCCGCGGTGCGCAAAATCGATCAGCACGCGCACCTTGGCGGCGGTGCCGTCGGCGCTGTCGACCACGCGCACCTTGTAGTCGGTGAGCTGGAGTTCCTTCAGCGCCGGAAAGGACGGTGTCAGCGCGTCGGTCAGGGCCCGCGACAGCGCGTCGATGGGACCGTGGCCCTCGGCCGCGCACAAGCGCGTGCGGCCGTCGATCTCGACCTTGATCGCTGCTTCCACCAGGTCGGGTTCGCGGTCGCCATCGCGGGCCGGCCCAACGCCGGTAAAAGCACTCTCCTGAACCGGGTGCTCGGCACTGCGCTCTCGATCGTCACGCCCAAGGCGGCCAGGGTGCTGCGGGTGCTGCTGGAGAATCCGCGCGAGGCGTGGCCGGTGAAAAAGCTGGCGGACGAGGCGAAGGTGAGCCTCGGGCAGGTTTCGAAGGTGAAACAAGCGCTGGAACGGATGGAGTGGCTGGCTCAGGAGCGCGGCATCTGCCTGAAGGATCCGGAGGTGGTGCTCAAGCGATGGGCGGCACAGCAAGGAGTGGTGGAGGCGAAGCGAGTGGAATGCTACACGACGCTGACTGATGACCAGTTGGAACCGCAATTGGAAGCGATGGCACGCAACGAGGGGATGGAACTGGCGTACAGCGGGATGTCGGCAGCTTGGCGATTGGCACCGATGGTTCAGCCGCCACGAAGGATGGTCTATGTGGATGGTGATCCGGAACGGTTGGCGAGCCTGACGCAACTCAAGCGTGTCGATCATGGTGGGAATGTGATTCTGATTCAGCCTCGCGATGAGGGCGCTTTTTACAAGGCGACAAAAACGGGGAAGATCGCCGTCGTCGGAGCAGTGCAGGCGTATCTGGATTGCATGCGTGTGAGCGGGCGAGGTGAGGAGGCTGCGGAAGCGATTCTTGAGCAGAGGCTTGGTTCAACATGGTGAATCAACGCGATTACGATGAGCCGAAGGTCGAAGCTGCCCGTGCTGCGCTGGCGGAGGTGTTTCGCGCGCTGGGCGAGTATCGGGAACACATCATGCTGGTGGGCGGCTGGGTGCCGGCGATGCTGATTCGAGAGCCGCGTGAGCGGCATGTGGGCAGTCTGGATGTGGACATTGCGCTGGATCATAAGGCGAACATGGAGGAGTGTTACAAGCAGATCAGCGAATTGATGACTGGGTTGGGGTACACCGTCGATGCGAAAAATCGCCATCGTTTTGCGCGGACGGTTGCGGTGTCAGGTGAGCCACTGGTGATTTACGTTGACATGCTGGCAGGCGAGTACGGCGGGCGCGACAAGAAACACAGGCACCAACATGTTCAGGAGATTGAGGCACGCAAGGCGCGCGGGTGCGATCTGGCGTTTGAGCATCCGCTTGATCTGCAGATTGAAATGACGCTACCCAACGGAGCGAAGGCCATGGTGCCGATGCGCGTGGCAAGTGTCGCAGCGTTTATTGTGATGAAGGCTTTTGCGATGCGTGATCGTCGAAAAGATAAGGATGCTTACGATGTGGTTTACTGCCTTCAGAATTATGAGGGCGGACTTGAAGCGGTGGCTGCGGACTTCGCGAAGTTTGGCAATCACGGCCTGGTTCGCGAAGCCATGAAGATCCTTTTGGAAGAGTTTGAGAGCACGACGCATGTCGGCCCGATGTCGGTGGCGGATTTTCTCGAACTGCCGGTGGGTGAGGATCGCGAATTGATGTTGCGTGATGCTTTTGAGCGCGTGCAGGAATTGGTTCGCGTGGTAAAGGGGGGCTTTGAATGAGTAGTCCTATGGAGAACCCATCGCTGACGGTGCTCGAATCGCTGGTCGCTGCGATACGCGCTGCCGGGGCGTATGACCGTAACGACCAGGTTGCGCCGGCGGCGATTCTATGGCCCGATGAAGAGAGGCAATGGGAGGAATTGTTGCCACGACTGCGAGGCGCGATGCCGGAGCTGATCACGCTGGGAGCGTACGATGCGGGAAGCAAAACGGGGCCGGCGATCTGGATCAAGTGCATGCTTGCACAAACGGAGTCGGGTGAAGCATTGTTGCCCGAGGCGAGTTGGGGGAGTGAAGTGGTGCCGGTGGTTTATCTGCCGGGCGTGGGGAAGCAGAAGCTGCGGGCGATTGAGGAGTGCCCGGCGGAAGTGAAGCCGCTGGCGGAGTTGCAATACCGCGGCGTGGTATGGACGCAGGTCAACGGCAAGGACTGGACCGTGCGGGCGTTCATGCAGAGCAGCGAGGGTGGACTGGGCCTGAAGCTGGCGGCGGATCAGGCGACGTTGACGGCGATGCGGCAGTCGCTGCCGGTGCTGGCGGATGTGCCGGTGGCAAGGCTGACGGGCAGGGCGCTGGAAGCATCGTTTTTTCATGAGATGCTCGCCCCTGATCCGGCACGCACCATGCTTGACTGGCTTAGTGATCCGACGGGATTCCGGGAGCGGACGGCAGCGGCGAATTGGACGGCCTTCCGCACGATCTGCAAGGACAAGTTCAGCTTCAATCCCGAGAAATCGGACCCGGTGAAGGCGGGACAACTGCTCGCGGACCGACAAGGCGTGTGGGCGGGTGTGTGGTCAAGATTCGAGGAGAACCCGGCGCTGTATCCGGGTGTGCGCGATCTGCTGCGGCGAAGCAAGATGACAGGCACATCGCTATTCGCCGATGAGAGCAAGACATCGATCTATCCGCAGGATAACGAAGCGGCTGAGACGGAACTGCGCGGCGAACTGGCGGCAGTGGCGAAGCTATCGGAAGCGGGAGCGCGCGAGCGGCTGCGCGAGCTGGAACTGGAGCACGGGAAGCGACGCGATTTGGTGTGGGCCAAACTGGGGGAAGCATCGCTGGCACAGGCAATCGGACATCTGGCGGAGCTTTCGGATTGGACCGGCAAGACACTGGGCGGCGCGACGACCACGGACATGGCGGAATTGTACGCGGAGTGGGGCTGGCGCGGCGATGAAGCGGCAATGGCGGCGCTGGCGGCGGTGAAATCAGCGGAGGACTCGAAGGCAGTCGGCGGGGCGGTTGCGGCGGTGTACGGGCCTTGGTTGCAGAAGGCGGCACAGCATCTGCAATCACTGGTGGCGTCACATCCACTGCCGACTGCGGGCGAGGCTCAGCCCGTGCGAGCGGAGCCAGGCTGCTGTCTGGTGTTTGCAGATGGGCTGCGAATGGACTTGGGCCAGCGCGTGCTAGCGGAGCTTCAGCGGCGCGGACTGACGGCGAAGCTGTCGTGGCGATGGTCCACGGTGCCCAGCGTGACCGCCACGGCGAAGCCGGCGGCATCGCCTGTATCGGGGAAGTTGAACAAGGAGAGTGAAGCCGACGATTTCGTGCCGCAGATTGCGGACGGTGGCAAGACGCTCACCAGTGATCGCTTCCGGGCGCTGCTGGTGGACCTGGCGGTCACCCCGCTGGCTGGCGGAGAGACAGGCGATCCTCAAGGCGCCGCGTGGCTGGAGGTGGGTACGATCGATCATCGCGGCCACAGCGAAGGGGCTAAGCTGGCGTTGCTGCTGGAGGATGAGGTGCGACTGGTTGCGGACCGCGTGGAAGGGTTGGTGAACGCGGGATGGCCCACTGTGCGAGTGGTGACGGATCATGGCTGGCTGCTTTTGCCGGGCGGGTTGCCGCGCGTGAGTCTGCCTAGGTTTCTGGTGGCGACGCGCTGGGGCCGGTGCGCAGTGGTCAAGCCAGGAGCGAATCCGGAAGGCCAGCAGCACGGATGGCACTGGAATCCCAAGGTGTCGATTGCAACGGCGCCGGGGACCGCCTGTTATCGAGAAGGACATGAGTACGCGCACGGTGGCATCAGTGTGCAGGAGAGCGTCGTGCCGGTGATCCACGTGACTGCGGGTGGCGGGCGCATGTCAGGAGTTCGCATTGAATCGGTGGCGTGGAACAATCTGACCGGGCGAGTGGAAGTGAGCGGGACGGGCGCGGTGGCCGTCGATCTTCGCAGAGATGGATCAAACCCGGCCACGTCGCTGCTCGATGGTGATCAGCCACGACCGCTGGACAAGAACGGCCGGGCAAAAGTATATGCGCTGGATACTGCAGAGAGCGCCGAGGCGGATGTCGTGGCACTTGATATGAACGGCAAGGTCCTCGCCGCATTGAGGACGAAAGTTGGCTTGGAGTCTTGAATATGGAGTTGGATCATCTCGATCAATTGACGGCCAAGGCTTTTGAGGGATTTATCGTCCGCAAGGATCTGGTGCGCAAGTTCAAGGGGCAGTACCCGGTGCCGACGTACGTCATCGAGTTTCTGCTGGGCCGATACTGCGCGACGATCAGCGAGGACGAAATCCGCGACGGACTGGAAATCGTGGAGCGGCAACTTGGCGATCGAACGGTGCGAGCTGGTGAGGAGGAATTGTTCAAGGCCCGCGCCAAGGAAAAGGGCGCCGTGCGGGTGATCGACATCATAAAAGCCCGCCTCGACACAAAGACAGATCAGTATCTCGCCGAGTTGCCAAGCCTGCGCATCAACGATGCCCGCATCTCGGATCGCCTAGTGCACGAGCATGACCGCATGCTCACGGGCGGATTCTACGCCGAGATCAATCTCGTTTATGACGCTTCAATTGCGAAGGAATCCAATGGCCGGCCCTTTGGGGTCGAGAGTCTCAAAGAGATCCAACTCTCCAAACGCGACTGCCTGGAAATTCTCTGCAAAGGACGATCGCTCTTCACCACCGAGGAGTGGAAGAATCTGCTGATTCGCAGCACCGGGTTTGAACCCACCGCGCTCACAGAGCGCGCGAAAAACGTGCTGTTCCTGCGCATGGTGCCATTCGTCGAAAGGAACTACAACGTCGTCGAACTTGGTCCTCGCGGTACAGGCAAGAGTCATCTCTTTCAGCAGATTTCGCCGTACGCGCATCTTGTCTCCGGTGGCAAGGCGACAGTTGCCCGCATGTTTGTGAACAACGCCAACGGACAGCGCGGCTTGGTCTGTCAGTACGACGTGGTTTGTTTCGACGAAATTTCGGGGATCACGTTCGACCAGAAGGACGGCGTGAACATCATGAAGGGATACATGGAGTCGGGCGAGTTCAGCCGCGGAAAGGAAAGCATTCGTGCCGATGGTGGCATCATCATGGTCGGCAACTTCGATGTGGACGTGCAGCATCAGCAGCGCGTTGGGCACCTCTTTGGACCAATGCCGCCAGAAATGCGAGATGACACGGCGTTCATGGACCGTATCCACGCCTACATTCCCGGCTGGGACTTTCCAAAAATTCAGCCCCGATCGCACCTCACCGATCACTTCGGATTGGTGAGTGACTTCCTCTCAGAGTCATGCCATCGCCTACGCGACCAAAGCCGGGTTAACAAACTTCAAGGCCGGGTGCACTACGGCGGCGCGCTCAGTGGTAGAGACAGCAACAGCGTGAATAAGACTGTGAGCGGCCTACTCAAACTGCTTTATCCTGATTCGCAAATGAACATCGATGAAGTTGATCTTGAATGGGCGATCAAACTGGCGATGGAGAGCCGGCGAAGAGTGAAGGAACAGCAAAAACGAATCGGCTCTGCGGAGTTCCGAAACACACAGTTTAGTTTCACTATCGGCGACAATGGGGTGGAACGATTTGTCAGCACACCGGAGTTGCAGAGTGACGATGCCATCGCCAGCGATCCGTTGCCGCCCGGCCAAGCATGGGCTATCAGTCCCGGTGGACAGGAAGAGAACCCCGGCATGTATAGGGTTGACGTTAATTCGGGCGTCGGTACCGGCGTACGAATACTGAACCAACCACCACCGGCTCCTTTTAAAGAAAGCGTTCGATACGCCGAGCAGAATCTCTACTCGGGCAGTCGGCAACTTGTCGGCGATCGCGATCCGCGTAACCACGAGTTCTCAATCCAGCTTCGCGCATTCGATGCTGCTAAATCTGGTGCCGGCCTAGGGGTTGCAGCATTGCTCGCCATGTGTAGTTCACTTTTGGAGAAAAGCCTCAAAGGTGGACTCATCATCGTGGGCGCATTGAATTTGGGAGGTTCTGTAGATGGTGTTCACAATGCCGTAAGCATTGCGGAACTAGCAGCATCAAAGAAAGCAACGACGTTGCTAATGCCTATTTCTGCTCGCAAACAACTCTTTGAACTCCCCGATGATGTAGCAACAAAACTTGATGTCCAATTCTATTCTGATGCAAGGGAAGCGCTGCTGAAAGCACTGCTGGATTGATGTAATCACTGCTGTTCGCATTCGCGGAAGTGATCGCAACAAAGAAGAACAAACACCATGGGTGGTGTCTGGCCAAGACGCATATGATCAAAACGTGTCGCCTGAATCGGCGGGAAGAGACAAGTTCAAACCCGCCATGCCTCAGCCGCCCTACCCATCGAGTCAGATGCCCCAGTTGCTCCTAAACGCAACGAAGCCATCACCCCTGAATGCAGGCGATGAGCAGGTATCGGATGAGCATCTGCTCATGATAGCGCATCGCTCGTCTTGGCCATCGGAATCATCTTGACAAGACGCAAGGAACGCAGGTGACAGGCAGAATTTCTAGTAATTGCCTCGATCCCCGCGCAGGATCGAGCAAAAAGTCGTGATTCCCCAAGTGGGGTGTTCGAATTGTTGCATGCCCCCCGAAATTGGGGGATAGGCGCAGCAGACGTGACTTGTTAGCGTCCAGTCATGAGATTCGGATAGTTACACGGCATTTTTCAACGATAAAGGCTGGGCAATGAAAATCAACTTGATGGTCACTGCCTGCATCGCGATCTTCACGGTATCCCACACTTACCATTGTGTCGCTGAGGATAAGTGGAGCCCGGACGCAACCCCCACTCAGGGGAAGGCCATCGGCATTGAAGAAATTGATGCCGCCAAGACTCTGGGGGGCAATCGACATGCACTCATCATCGGCATCAATGACTACGCCGACGCGAAGATTCCTGATCTCAAATTCGCCGAGGCGGATGCCCAGCTTCTCTACAACACCTTGACCGACACCCAGGTCGGCGGATTCAAGAAGAACAGCGTCACCCTCCTCACCGGCAAGCAGGCCACCAGCCGCGAAGTTCGCAAAGCCCTCTCCGCGCTGCGCGGCGTGGGCGAGGAGGATCTGGTCGTCGTCTTCTTCTCGGGCCACGGTGCCAAGCAGCGCGGCGAGACCTGCTGGGTCACCCAGGATGCGGAGATCGACTTCCTCGCCGACACCGCCTTGACCAACGACCAACTGAAGAAGTATCTGGATGCCATTCCCTCCAAAAGACTGGTGACCTTCATCGATGCCTGCTACGCCGCCGACACGGTGATCAACCAGAAAGCCGTGGTGGATGTGAGCGAAGTGGCCAAGGCCTTCACGGGTGCTGGTCGGGTGACCATCGCCTCAGCCAGCGGCGGACAGGAATCCATCGAAGCGGCTGACCTCAAGCAAGGCATCTTCACCTACTTCCTGGTGCAAGGACTCAAAGGCGCTGCTGACAGCAACAGCGACGGCGTGCAGACACTCGATGAAGTGTGGGCCTATCTCAATGGTTCCGTGGCTCAGGAAGCCCGCAAGCGCCAGGGAATTCAGGTGCCCACCAAGCATTCACTGGCTGAGACTCAATCGGACAAGTTCCTGCTGACCATCGACGCCGATCGCTTCGCCCGCAGCGTGCAGGAGCGAGCCGCGTTGAAAGCTCTACGTGATAAGTACCTGGCGTTGCTCGAAAAACTGTATCTCGATGAAGTCATGGACAAAGATTCGGCGATCGAGGGTCGTAAACTGTTGATGGCAGACGATCGAACCCTTGATATCAATGAGAAGCGTCGGCTGGCTCTGTATGTGCAGATGCTCGAAGGCAATCTAAAGCCTGACAAACTCCGGAAAATGCTCGATCTTTTACCGATACGCAATGAGCCAATGCCAAGCGATGCTTTGAGGCCTCCGCTCGCACCACGGCCTGTTGTCCATGAAACGATCGCACGCCTCTGGGCGACAGCCTTGGCGAATGACAATAGAGACTCCGGGCGCCAAGCTCTAGCCGCGCTTGATGAACTGCTCAAGCTCGATCCTAACCATGCAAAGGCAGCGCAATTGAAGCGAAAAATCTTACACTACATGGAGCCTGCGGTGCTGGATCTTGGCGGCGGGATCAAGCTTGCAACCGTCTTCATTCCCTCGGGACGTTTTGACATGGGCAGTCCCGCCTCCGAGATCGGTCGTGAATTTCATGAAACCCAGAGGAGCATCACGGTTGCCAATCCGTTCTACCTAGGCGAAACAGAGGTGACCCAAGCCCAATGGAAAGCTATCATGGGAACGACCCCCTGGAAGGAATTGAGACACATCAAAGATGGTGACGAGTATCCTGCAACGCAAGTCAGCTGGAATGATGCGCAAGCCTTCATAAAGGCTTTGTCAGCCAAGTCGACTTTGAAGGCAAGGCTGCCAACCGAAGCGGAATGGGAGTATGCCTGCCGCGCAGGCACGACCACCGTTTTCAGTTTCGGCGATTCCGAACGGAACCTGAGCGACCATGCATGGTGGGGTGGAGCCATCGGCGGCGGAAGTGCACGAAATGAACTCTACGCACATAAGGTCAAGACCAAGAAACCCAACCCATGGGGACTCTACGACATGCATGGCAATGTCCACGAATGGTGCGAAGATCGCTACAACGCCTCAACCCGGGTTCTGCGTGGAGGAGGCTGGGGCCTTCCTTCCAAGCATTGCCGGTCCGCAGCCCGCTATTGGGGAGATCCTGATGGCCGCGCCAACGACCGCGGCTTCCGTGTGGTGATCGAAATCCAGGATTAGCTGCCCAATACCATCTGCCTACAGGCGAGGATGCTGACAGTCAGACAGGTACACACCAAGATTCTACCTTTGATTTCCATGTTTCTTCGCAAGTTGTCCTTATCCAGACGTCATTACTGATGAATTTGATCCAGATATCCTAGAAAACGTCACATAAACGTCACATATTGGAGCCTTCTTATGCAACCATCGCTGATTCGGTCCGCCATGATTACCTGCCTGTTGCTGCTCACCCTGCTCCTAGCACCCGCCCAGGCCGAGTTGTCGCCGCAACAGAAGCTCATGTCCAAGCGGGCCGCGCAGCTTGATGCCTACCGCCTACTGGCTGAGCGGATCATGGGCTTTGCCATCAAGGGCGATTCCACCGTGCGTGACTTTGTTACCGAGAATGACCAGATCGCCACCGCCTTTGACACCTTCCTCAAAGGGGTGCGATTTAGTGAGCCGCGCTACTTTGACGATGGCTCCTGCGAGATCGATGCCGAGGTGACCATTGAGCAGGTCATCACCACGCTTAAGAAGATTCAAAGCGAGGTGTATGTCGGTGGCAAGTGGAAATCGGAAGATTTCGAAGCCATTACCAAGCAGACTCAGCGCAAGGTGCTGGCCGTCACCGGCAGCGGTGCCGTCCGGCCCAACAGCGTGATCCCCGACCCGGCCAACGAGCCCATCGTCCGCCGTCCCCGCGAGATGCAGTTGCCCGATATTTTCAAACGGTTCCCGCCCAACGAACGGCTCAAGGCCAAGCGGGCCGCCGAGCTCGATGCCTACCGCCTGATACACGAGCGCATCTTCGGCCTGGCGATCCGTGGCGAAACCAAGGTCCGCGATTTCGTCACCGAGAGCGACAAAATCCAGACCGCCTTCGAAGGTCAGCTCAAAGGTGTGCGCACGATGAGCATCCGCTATGCCCCCGATGGAGTGGTGGAAGTGGAGATGCAGATCACCATCGAACAGGTGATCACCACCGTCAAGAAGGTGTACGACGAGGTGTACCAGGGTGGCCAGTGGAAGAAGGAATACTTTGACGACATCAGCAAGCGCACCGAGCGCAAGGTGATCTCCGTCGTGGGCAGCGGTGCCCTGGACACCCGAGGAGCCGCAGGCAACGGCGCTCGGCCTATCGAAGGCGGCAACGACGGCGTCATCATCGTGGACTAAATCGTGGATTAAATTTCGCCCGCTTTGGCCGCTCTACTTGTTCGCATCACTCAAACTTTAGGCCCAACGACTCACAGAAAGGTATTCCCATGAAACGCCTTGCACTCATCGCCCTGCTTCTGCTCGCCGGCCTTGCAAACATTGGCTGCTCGACGACCCGCATCGAGCGTCACTACACCGAAGACACCAACACCGTCGGCGAGCCTGTGCCGGTCAACGCCGCTCCGCGTGAAGGCGACCGCCGGCCGGGCAAGGTGGACACCGCCACTGAGACCACCCCGCCCAGGATCATTATCGAGTGACACGAGCAACACACCATGCAGGCCTGTGAGGGAATCCATCACTGGATACCCTCCAGGCCGCGCTGGTCTCCATCAGCTATTGATGAACATCACGACAAAGCCATGACTCCCGAGCAGGATCGGCTCAGGACCGGTGAATCCTTAGATGACAAGACGTACCACTGAATCTCGGGTACTGAGCATGGCATCCCAAATACGCTCTGTCGGATTTCATCGATAAACGGAACCAATTGAGTCACCGCAGGAGCCAGTCCATGTTCAGTATGATTCGCACTATCCCTCTTGGCCTCAGAAGGTGCTCATCGTGATGCACAAGTTCAACTTCAAAAGGTCGGCGGCGATGATCGAGAAGCTGCGCAAGGTCGGAGGCGTGAAGGATGTGATCGTCGACCGCACCGATGCCCAGGCGACGGGGCACCTGCGCGTGGTGACCAACGCCACTGCTGCGGACGTCTCGGCGGGGCTGACGAAACTGGACGGCACGCTGGAAGTGATCTCGACGAGCGGGAACCGGGTGGAGGTGAAGTGACCCCTGTTTATGGCCTGCCAGCGATGGGTGCCAACATCCTTGGATCATGACCGATCGATCATCGCCCTAGGTTGTTCTCGAAATCGCGGCTGACCATTTCATGGATGACACTGGGCCTAGAGCGGATCCACACGATGCCGAAGTTTCCAGCTTTCTGCACGGTGCCCGATGCGTTCATGACCACTCGGCTATCACTATCGAGAAACTGCACCTCCAGCTTGTCGCCGACGCGGGCCTGCGTGGTGGTGACATGCACCTTGTCGGGCAGGTTGTCCCAATAGCGAGTGTCGGCACGGGGATTCGCGTTCATCTCGGACGAGAGACTGAGCATGCCCGCCAAGGCGATGCCTCCGCCGATGCCCGCGACAGGTCCCCCAAAGGCACTGCCGACAAGGGCTACGTTGTTGCCCGCCGAAGCCAGACCGCTACCGGTGTCTGTTGCATTTTTGAGCATAGCGCCTTTGTCGGCGAGGATGTAATCGATTTCGCGGGTGCCCCGTGTACGGCTCTGCCAGTAGATGTCCTCCACTGGAGTGACGACCAATGAACGACCATCAATTTTGACGCGAGCGGTTTCTTCGGTGAAGTTTCGCCCCCTGAAGAACTTCAGTTTGTGATGTCCCAGCCCGTCGGACAATTTTCTCGGGCTGGTGCCCGTCTCGATAATGATAAGGACATTGTCGGCAGCGGCCGCTCGACGTAACTGTCCGTCTCTCATCAGCGAGGCCCGCTGATAGGCCGCTTCCGCCTCGTTATGCAGGCCCTCACAGTGCAACGACCAGCCTTCGAGCAGCGGCATCAGTGCAAAATCAGTCTTATACTGATCGTTCTCAGCCCATACATCCTGCGTGAGCCCTGCCCTGAAGCAGGCACCAGCAGCATCGTATTTGCCAGCCTTGAGCCGCATGAGCCCCAAATAGTAATAGGCCATGGCCCGCTCGTAAGACTCGCCCTTAAACGGCTTGGCACCTTCTCCGTATTCCTTCTTCGTGATCCGCATCGCTTCCTGCTCATCGGCAAACACCCGTTCGATGCCGCCGACTGCCAATTCCAGCATTTCCACGGCGGTCCGGTCGTCACCTCGTTCCATCGCAGTGACACCAAGCCGCATGGCATTGAGCGTTTCATTACGATGTCCCTGCCTGAGCATGCAATCAACGAGCGGATGCAATGCCGGATCACGGCCCTGCCGCGCCATGCTGATCTGATCCGGACTTACAGAGACATCACTGTATTGAGTTCGAGGTGCGCAACCGCCAATCACTGCCATGGACGCCATCAAGGCGGCAAGCATAGCCTTAAAAGGGACGTTGACGCCGATGCGCCTATCGATCGTAGCCGATGGAGTCGATACCAGCCTTTTTAAACTCATATTTGTCACTCCAGACGATGACGCCGTTGCGTAGGTTGATCATGTTAAATTCAAACAGCATGTAGTTGGATTTGCCGGGAATCTCATGGGATCGAATGGAACCGGTCATGCGATAATCAGCCGCCCGCCTGACGCGCGGCCCTTCGCCCTTGGTCAGGAATTCCTCATTGATCAGTTGGGCGGTTGACTCCTTGGCCGAGATGAATGTCAATCTGCTGGAAGCAGCACTCGAAAGTCCACTCCGTAAACGGTCCGCGATCAGTTCGGTTTTCAGCAGGGCATCGGTGGATCGATTCTTCAGATCAGCCCCATCGATGATGATAGCGGGCTTAGACTGCGTACTCATGGTTGCGATCAGGTCCGGACATTCGAGCATGCTTTGCAGCATTAGGTCCGTCATCTGAACGACGTCGGATGCCGCACTTTTTCTAGTGTCATTTTCTCCTTCGATGTTTGTCACATCCACCGCAGCCGAATTATTTCCACCAAAGGCACTAGGGCGCGTGGATACAGTGGTGTCACAACCGTTCAATAGAACAACCAAGGCGGCCAATACTACGGCTTGTGTCTGGAGCAAGAATACACTCATCGGAGCACCTTCTTGAATTCATATCGATCCGACCAGACGATTTCACCGTTTAGAGTATCGATCAGTTCATAAGTAAAAAGCATATACTTTGACTTGGTGCCCCCAGTGTGGCTGTCGACGGATCCGACCATTCGATAATCAGCTGCTGAACGAATTCTGACACCGTTGCCTGCCACGATTCCCTCCTCAGCGATGAGCCGAGTGGCACCTTCGCTAGCCGCCACAAAAACCATTCGATCGTATGCGTGGCTCTTCAAGCCCAAACGTATCCTCGTCGTCAGAAGGTCCAAGCTAACCCCGCTCCCGCCTGTATTGTCCTTCATATACTTCGCATCAACAATGACTACAGGCGGCCTGCCACCTGCAAATCGCACCTTTTGCAGAATGCTTGCAACCATCTTATTCGACAAGTTCTCAATGTCAGCGGACGAAACACCGAGGCTCTCATCCATTGAGTCATCCGACATCTGTACCCGCCTGACGGAACTTCCTCCATGCGGCTGACCGGCATCTCCCGGCGATGCCGGTGGCGAGCCGCAAGCCGACACACACAAAAGAGACAGTGAAATCACCGTCATCCTTGATAATGATGCGATTGACAAGTACACCTCGCCTCTAGCTTGGGGAATTAGGATGCTTAAATCCCATCTATTGAACCGTTGGCTGTTCATGACTTGAGTCGGGAATGCTAATTCATAACGGATGATTATGACCAAACTCTTCTGATATCCGTTGAGCATTTCATCCACGACCGTAGGCCGCCATCAGAGAGTGAGACTACGCCATGAGTTTCTCACCGTTTCGCAGCATTCTGTACGGCGGAATGGAAGCTATCGTTGTACTCTGGATAGACACCTCCAACGGCCTGGATTGCCGCCGAATAAGTTTCCTTGTTGGAATGCAGTGCATACAACCAGACGCACAAATCATCTATCGAAGCAAATGATTGATCGGAAGTCTGCTTGATATGATCCATGCCACCAGCGCCAGCAATCGCCGCTTGTCTGCCGATCTCTTTCCCTGCCATGTTGCCCAGAATGCCGCCAACAAATGGCACTTGTTGCAGAGCATATCCACCCGCGACGGATCCGACTGCACCGCCAATGTCAGAACTCGCCTTGGCGTTCACCGCTTTGTCGACCCACTGCGTTAACACCCCGTCTTTTGTATAAGGAGCCATATACTCGCCGGTGTTGTTAGACAAAGGTGTTGGAGCAACAACCTCCGATGGTGCTGGCAGGGCAGTAGATGAACATCCTACGCCACTTGTTGTGGCAAATACCATGATCAAGAGCATAAGGAATGACTGATTGCGAATAAACATAAATTGTCTCCGTGATGCTAGCCGAATTATGCTTGCGATGATCCACATACGCATGTGGAGCCTAATGCAATTTAGTAATTAGTTTTTTATTTTCAATCCCCCAGTTATAGGGGGGCAACCAAGTAATGAGCCTGCGTGACCGCCTTGAACTGACTCGGTTTCGTGAGTTTGATACTGAAGGTTCTATCGTGAAATGCAGAAGGAAACTCACAGGATCAACACTATAAATGGCAGGCTCAATGACGCCACCTGCCGGACTTACGACGCGTCATAAGACAACAACCAGCCGTGAGCATCATCAGTAGGGTCGCTGGTTCCGGAATTGCCAATGACTGATTCGTGATCAGTATGAAATGTTGATCCAGTGCAGCTCGCTTGCCATCGTCCCAGGCAATGAGCGTCACCCTGTAGAGACCCGGCTGACCATAAGCGACGGTCGGGTTGAGCGTGTTCATAGGCACCCCATCTCCGAAATCCCAGAGGACCTGTCCGAGGGTGCCGTCATCGACAAACGAAAAGTCAAAGGCAATCGATTCTCCCACCTGAGCCATCAAGGGAGCAAGGATATCCACGCCAGGCAACTGATTGGTCGCAAAACCTTCCGAGGCCGGCTGACTGTTGCCACCGTTACCCGAGACGGTGTTGTTGCTCCACAGCAGATCATCACCCGGAAACGCTCCTGTGACACCGAACGCATGCACAAACGCGTGACTGCCATTGCCGGTGAATGTATTGTTCGTAATGCGCAGTTGGTCGATGGCTGATCCGCCAATCTGGAATCCGAACTTTTCGTTGTTGATGAATCGGTTGGAATCTAAATCCAGAAACCGCACGCCTGATGCATTATTTCCGTTGATGCGGAAACCATGCCCCTCGTTGCCTGCCCCATCGTTGGCCAGTTCAAAAGTATTGTCAAGAAAGTAAATCTGTTGAATGCCGCCGCCATCGGCCTGCAGTTGCGACCCCCATTGAGCAGTGCCGCTGATGGTGTTGTGGCCGAAGAAGGATAATTCCTTGACACCATTGTTCGACAGCGAAATGCCAATCAAAGCGCCCTGGTTGATTGTGTTGTCAGTGAAGATATTGTTTGAGCCACCCGTGGCCATTTCAATGCCTGCGAACTTGACGATCCCGCTCGTGTCGCTGATCACGTTGCGGCGCACTGCGGTGAAATGGGTTTTGTCGAGACTCAGCCAATGGTCGATCTGATTGTCCTCTACGATTGAGAAGTTCGAATTATCGAAAAGCTCAATGCCCAGTCCGGTGCCACCAGAGCCAGTCACGGTGTTATTTCGAATGATGGCGTGGGTGGACTGTTTGGTGAAAATTCCGCCGCGTCCTGTCTGGTCGATGACATTGTCAACGATCTCGACAAAGTTGGACCCACCTTCGATTCGTATGCCGCCACCGAAACTGTGTCCGACACCGATATTCAAAAACTCGTTGCCACTGATGACACTATTGGTGACATTGGCACTGAAATAGATGCCATGCGGCCCAAACACACCACCGTCGAGATTCTGCACGCGCAGGCCGTTGATATTCAGGCCAGTCGTTGAAGTTGCCTCAATGCCCTGTCTTACCGTCGTGCTCATGGCACCATCAATGGTGAAGCCGGTCAGTTGCACGTTCGAAGGGGCCGGGGTCGGACCTGAGGCCTGGAGCCGCACCATCGAAGCGGACATGCCGACTGTCGGGAGGATCGTGGTGACATCACGGCCACCGCCAGCGAGAGTGATGCCGCTCTTGGGAATGATGGAATTGCTGATGTGAAACTGTCCTGTGGGAATGAGGACAGTGTCCCCGCTGCTGGCAGAGGCGATGGCCGCCTGAATCGCTGAGCGATCATCGAGGCCATCGTTGGGAATGGCGCCAAAGGCCGTGACATCAATCAATGCTGCCTGTGCATCCGGGCACTGCCAGACCATCGCCAAGCCGCTGAGGCAATAGGCCAAGCGGCGTAATCGCATGGATGATGGACGAACATCTCTTGCTGTTGTTTTGTGTTTCATCTTATATCTTTCTTCAATAGGGCAAGCTTGCCGATTGTTTTTGCAGGGCACCGACTTAAACAAAGCTGCGAACGAAACGAACTCTCACGATCTCTTCGCTTCGCCACGATGCCGGCGAATCGCCAGCGTTGAACCACCCAGTATCAGCAAGCAAATCATCGAAGGCTCGGGGATCGCCGATCCGACATTCACGACAATCGCTGTGTAGGTCAGGTCGAGGCGATTGCTGATCTGACTGATGCCGAAGGTGCCGTTGAAAGGATTCGTAAATGCCGTTGTGTTGAGCAGGAATGCCGAGGCATCGAAGCCGGTGATGCCGCCGTCGGCAGTGGCGATGGTCCAGGCGTAATCGCTCGAAGCGTCAAACCCATCCATCAGGCCAGCGGCGTTGAGCAGGTCTAGTGTGGTCATATCAATGGTGAACTCATTTCCCGCATTGGCGGCGATGTTCAGAATGCCGGTGATGGCATACACATCCCAGCCGGGATCTGCACCGGCGGTGCCATCGGCTTTGTTGATTTCCCACTCGAATGAACCTCCGGAAGCCCACGTTGAGTTGCCGACGATCGGCATGGTGCCGGGACTGTTGCCCGGCGAAATCGTTCCTTCGACCAACACATCGCCAATGATCATGCCGCCGCCCTTGAGCATCGCCCCATCAGCAATGGTGATGCCATCGGTGGCGGTGAGCGTGAAACCGTTGTGAGCAAAGGTGATGGTGCCCGTATTGATCTGGACGTGATTGGTGAGTTCATCGCGATCGAGGCTGACGGTGTAGGCCGCATTGGCGTTGAAGGTGGCATTGCCCACCTGCATGGCAGGCGTACCGGTGGACCACTGCTTGCCCCGGCCCCAGGTGCCATCGAGCGAGCCGGAGAAGTCATCGGTCCACTCGCCGCCGAGACCGACTTGGGTGACCCAGTGACGACTGTATGAAGCGGCGGTGCCATCGGGATCAAATGTGCCTTCGCCAGCGACCCAGCCATCGGAACTGATTGCACGGGCGGCGGTCAGCAACCATGTGCCGCCGACCGGGGTTGCGAGCAACCCAAGATCATTCAAGTCTATGGCTGTGGTATTAGGAAGCCATATTACAGCTCGATTTCCAATGCGTGTACCACCGACATATTTTTCAGAGTATCCGATTGTCAGACCAGCGTCGTTGACGCCATATGCCTGACCGTCTCCTCCCCCGGTCGAAGTGGTTCCCAGCAGGCTAAGTTCCGTCGCTGCGGTACCGGAATAATCCCATCGAACGGGCTTCCGTCCTTTGTATGCGCCCGCGACATATTTATTGGCGTAGCCGACAATCGTACCGGCATCGTTGATACCGGACACTTGCGATATCGTTCTGCCGATACTGTCCACACCGAGATTGCCCAACTCTGTGGCGTCAATGCTATTTGCAGCCCATCTAACTGCGCGGTCACCGTAATGGCCGTTTGCAACATACTTGGCCGCCTGGCCAGCCGAGACCCCAGCTTCATTTACATACAAAGCGTGAGCATTCGTATTGCCGCTATCGCTGGTTCCTAAGTGGCCAAGTTCAGTGGCGGTAGTACCCGAAGCATCCCAGCGCACTGCACGATTACCAATCAAAGTACCTGAGACATATTTCCGAGACAACCCAACCGCCGTCCCCGCGTCATTAATGGCAGTTGCGGCTGCATATGTAGTGCCGCTCCCATCCAGCCCCAAATTCCCCAACTCCGTCGCCACGGTGCCAGAGGCATCCCAGCGTACGGCACGATTGCCAACGGAGATACCTAAAACATACTTGTACGAAGTTCCCACCGTCGTTCCAGCGTCGTTATTTGCGTATGCAAATGCAGTTGTAGTGCCTGTGCCGTCGAGCCCCAGATTCCCCAACTCCGTCGCCGCGGTGCCGGAGGCATCCCAGCGTACCGCACTGGAGCCAAAACCATTGCCTGAGACAATTTTTGACGAGTACCCTACCGCAGAACCGTTGTCGTTGATCGCATAAGCGTAGGCATAAGCAGTTCCGTTGCTTTGGGCACCCAGATGCCCGAGCACCTCCGCATCTGTTGAGTTCCAACGAACGGCACGTTGACCGACATGCGTACCAGAGACTCGATAGTCCGTATACCCAACAGCCACGCCGGAATTGTTCACGCCGGATCCCGGAGCAACGTTAATTCCCCCACCGTCATATCCATTACCGGTCAAGGAATCGAAAGTCAGCGACCCCGCCACCAGCAGTGGCGTCGGTGCCCCGTTCGCTTCTTGGACTTCCATATTGCCCAAGCCTCCTAGGGTGACCAGCGCGACCGCCCAGCGTGCGATGCGGTGGCTACGGCGTCTGACCAATGGATTGCTTTTCTGATTTCTCACAACAAAACCTCCAAAATGATGGGTGAAACTGATATCAAAGCCCCTGACACAAAGCTGAAATGACGCATTGAGCCCTGTTGTCACTTGAAGCGTTACGAACGATCTCTTTGCCCGAAAGCGATGACCCCGGAAGACCATCGTGTTGAAGCCGATCGGATTGTCTGCTGGATTTGTGGACTTTCAATCCCCCAATTCCGGGGGGTGACACCACTTTTAATTTGCGAGTGATCGCGCACGCCTTTTTGCGTTTATCAATTCGCTATGTCGGTTGCCGTCCTGAGTTGTTTAAGGTGAACTCACCGCTTCATCCATCCGTTGCAGAATGTCATCCACACGGGTTGCGAGGGAGGCGAAGGAACTGGGGAAGCCGCCATAGTCGGAGGCTCGGATGGTGTAGCGGTCGTCTTCGTTGGTGAGTGAGCGCACGGCTCCGTCGATGAGGGCGGCATTGATGCGTTTGGCCTGGTGGTTGAGGCCGACGATGGGGCCTGGGCCTCGCTGGTTGTTGTCGTAAAAAAGGACACGGGCGGGGTGGTTCAAGTCGTTGCGGCCAAAGTTATCGATGTTGGGGGATTGGAGTTGATCTGCGAAGCGATAGACATAGCCGATGGAGATGAGTGCGGGCGGACCGCCGAAGAGGAGGAGCTGCGAATCCATGAGGGCGACGTCGTTGGGATCGGGGCAGAAGAAGGCGGTGTCGTTGGTGACATAGGAGCGAGCGAGCAGGCCGGGGCCGACCCAACCTGCGACATGTTCGCGGGCCAAGTTGACGGCCATATCGCCGATGTTCATGGAACTGTCGAGCGGAGCGGCAAAAGACTGCTTGGGGCCGATGGGGATGTTGCCGTTGTGGTCAGCGGCGTAGCCGAAGGTGCCTGTGAGAAGCTGCTGGGTGTTGCCGCCGCACTGAGTGAAGCGGGCGTTCTCGCGGGCCTTTCCCAAGGCGGGCAGGAGCAGGCCGATGAGCACGCTGATGATGGAGATCACCACGAGCAACTCGATGAGGGTGAAAGCGAAAGGTAGTCGGCGAGGAGTCATGGTTCTATTCGTTCCGATGTGCCTTGATTACTTGGCACGAGTGATTTTGTTGATGTCGCCGCTGTCACCTGCCATGAAACGGCGCATCAGTTCCGGACCGGAGCTGACGTTGAAATGTTTGTAGAGAGCTTTGAAGTAGTCGTTGATGGTGTGGATGGAGAGTGTCAGGTGGTGAGCCATCTGCTTGCGGGAATAGCTTTGGAGAATTAGCGCGAGGATGGTGCGCAGGCGTGGGGAAAGACCATCGGCCTTCTTGCCGCCGTCGCCGGGGACAGCGGCTTCGTGGAGCCAGCGGACCTCGCTGGACATGATGTGGATGATGCGGGCATCTCGCTGGGTGAAGGGCGGCCGGCCCCAGCGGCGATGGAAGGCGACAATGCTTGCGATGCGATGGTCCGCGTTGCCCAGCGGCGTGAATGAGTAAGCGTAATCATCGATAAATCCCTGACGATATTTCTTGGTGTGCGGATGCTCATACCAGGTGGTGTCGTCAATCATTTGCTGGCGTTGTCGAGTCATAGGATGCGACGAGAAAAAGAACGGTGTCCAAAGTGGACCATCGGGCGTCGGTACTGCCGGATCGGTTTCGGACTCGATGACACGGACGTCATCCATTTCGGAGAAGCCTTCGTGCATGAGGCTGATGCTGGTCATGCGGCCATCATCCGGTGAGAGTTGCGAGACGGTCCAGACCCAGGCATCGGCATCAATGAGTGTTCGCATGCCGCGCATCAGTTCGCGGCGCTTGACGGATTGTTCGGCATCGAGGCCGGCGATATCGCCCAGCAGGCGGACCATGGCCCGGACATCCTGCTGGCCAAGCATGAATGAATCGGCGAGTTGGTGGCCGCTGCCGTTTTGGGGAGTGTGGTTTTCGGTGGATCGTGGTTTCATGACAGGTCCCCTCCATTACCGACCATGAATCGCTTCATAAGTCCGCTTCGGCCATCGACCTTGAACTGGCGATAGAGCGCGTCGATGTGATCGTCCACGGTATAAGGTGAAATCGACAGGCCGGTGGCGATTTCCTTGCGTGACCGGCCTTGCAGCAGCAGGGCGAGCACGGCCCGCTGGCGCGGCGTCATCACATCCGTATCGGCGGCGCGGCCATCGGGCACGGCAGCCTGATGAAGCCAGGCGATCTCGCTCATGACGATGTGCACCAGACGGGTGTCGCGAGCGGTGAACGGCTCCCTGCCCCAGCGCCTGTGTATGCCGATGCCACTGGCCACATCGCGCCGCTCATCGACCCATCGGAAGTGATAGACAGCGTGATCAAGAAATCCATGGCGATAGGTCCGAACATGGTCGTTGGCATACCAGTCTCCATCACTCATGATCTGCTGGCGCCGACGGGTGAACTCCATGCTGTCAGAGAGATGTGAATTAAGGATGAGCAAATCTGGTGGCTGACGATGGGGATCGGTCGACCCGCGCACGACCTGATCAAATTCCTTCGCCGTCATACCATCGTGGAGCATGCTGATTGATGCAGTCATTCCATCGAGGCCAAAGCTGAAGATGGACCACATCCAGACATCGGCCTCGATGAGCCGGGCCAGACCTGTAAGGAGGTGTCGGCGTTTGACGGCCTGATCGCCGTCAATGTCTGCCACATCCCCAAGCAGGCGGAGGATGGCGCGGAGGTCTTCTTCGTTGAGTGATGGGGTATCGGTAGTCATGGGTTTCTGTTTTGGTTTGGCCTGTGAAAGATCGTCAATCAGATGACAGGAAGGACTTGCTGCAATCGCATCAAGCTGTAGAGCGCCAGGGCTTTATCGCGGATTCCCTTGAGCTGAAGGTCTCGTCCCATACGACGCAGCCGTCCTCGCAGGTCGATGAGCATCGCAAAGGCAGCGGTGGTGGCCTGATGCACGGCAGAGAGGTCTATGCAGATGATCCTGAATTCAGAACGGCTGGCGATAGCGGCCGCTTCGTTCGCTTCGAGGAAATCAAGTGTGTCACCCATAAAGGTCAAGCCGGTTTCAGTGGTTCGAATCATGGCAGGGCTCCTTGGTCTGCCAGAGGATTACCTGCGAAGGACATCATCCTGCGCTCTTGCGAAAAAATTTACTCGCTTTTGTCAGGCGGAGAAAGAATCCAAGCCTGGCCATCGAGCATTTCCAGTTCAAGCTTGTGATAAGTGACATCGATGTTGGTGGCGATGGCAAAATTCTGGCGATGAGCAGAAGCATCCCAATCGGAATGGGCGCTCAGATCGGATTGAGGCCCTTGCCATTGAATGATGCGCTTGCCATCAAGATGGACCGTGATCTGAGCATCGTGCCCATCGAGGCGAACTTCGATATCAATGACATAGCGCTGCCCTGCTATCCATTGGCCCGGATAAATGGTGGGATTGGAACTACCAGGCCCGAGGCCCATTCCCTTCACCAGATCCAATCCATGCGTCGCGGTTGTGGCGTGATCGAGCACCAGAGCTGTTCGCCCTGCTCCCACAGGGAGGATGATGCCAACGGTGCGTGGACCCGTTGCACCATGGGGTGTCAACTCGGCACGCAGCCGATAGCTGCCGTACGGAGTAACGTTGAGAGGCAAAAGAGTCCTGCCAGAGTGATGATGAGTTCGCAGGCCATCGTCGCTGAGCTTCCACTTGTTACCCGAGTTGGGCTGAGCGGGTTCGACATGGGTTAACAGGTCAACTTTAGTCCTTGCATCGATGGCACTGGCCGGGGCTGGCAGACTGGGCGGCAAGGGACGCAGCGGAGTTGCGACGCCATCGAGCATGGTCAATTGCAATTCGTCAAAGCGGGCTCGCGCTAAGGTCAGGATGGACAGCGCTTTGGGGCGGGCGGATTGAAGTGATTCGACGGGACTCAAGGCGTTGGTGGGACCGTGCCAATTGATGAAAGGCTGGTTGTCCAACTTGACCTTGATGCTGGCATCGTCGCCTTTGAGGCGGACTTCTACTTCGACTTCGTACTGTTGTCCCGGGGTGAGTTGGTGCGGCGAGACTTTAGTTTCATTCACAGCAGCATATTGCCCGTGGATCATGCTCAGCCCGCTGCACTTGGCGGTGGTAGGCCAACCACCCAGTGTCAGAAGCACTTGCCGATCAGCAACGGGCAGCATGAACTCGACGGAGTCAAACTTCTCGAGATAGGTGAAGCGCGAGCGCAGTCGATAGTTGCCTTCGATCGTCAAGGGCACGGTGATCTGGGAACGCTCCTTGGCAACGGTGGATTCCAGGGCGCTGCCTTTACGCTGCCAGGAGCCCCGAACAGTATCCAAGGCGAGATCGATCCGGGCGAGAAGGTCCAGCGGCTCGGCAGAGGGTTGCAGTGCAGGTTTCCCATCCCAGATGCGTACGTGATTGCGAGCCTGCATCGTCAGCAGGCGGGTGCCATTGCCGCTGATTCGCACTGCATCCATACGAGTACGTGGTCCGCCAAGATCGACAATCGGTGCCAGCGTCAAGCCGTCCCAGATGCGGACCATCTGACTCCAGCCGACGGTGAAGATTCGGTCGCCCTGCGGACTGAAAACCAGCGATGTGACGGTACCGATGTCGGTGGCGCTGGCGATGGACTTACCCGTTGCCACATTCCACAGCCGAATGTCGCCGCGATACTCGGAGGTGGCGATCCGCCTGCCATCGGGCGAAGGCACGGCTACCTGAATCTGCTTGATATCCGTAGAGCTGTCTCTTATACACATCTCCGAGCCCACGAGACTAAGGCGAAGCTCGTATGCCGTCTTCTGCTTGAAAAAA
>ENA-ORBV01004679-ORBV01004679.1-microbial-mat-metagenome-genome-assembly--contig:-NODE-4679-length-25986-cov-13.591069_pt1 | contig 25986 bp, 16 predicted proteins | sample MGYA00237777_ERZ505514 | MGnify/ENA primary metagenome ERZ505514 (study PRJEB26160, sample SAMN06269048) | microbial mat metagenome | isolation source: Oligotrophic lake microbial mat | place... | reverse complement strand
CCCAAACCGCATCTTCTACGGCTACAGCTTCCTCAGCGCCGAGCTGATTGCCATTGCCGCCGAAGCCGCGCCGTTTTTGATGCCATTCAGCACGCTCGAACGCTACTACCAGGGGCCGGAATACACGCAGGCCAACGACAACATCCGGGAGTGGCACGAACGGTATTGCAAACAGGCGGATGCCAACGACATTTATTACCTCGTATACACCGCGCCGGCTTATGAATTGGAAAACCTGCGCGCCGCCATCGTTGAAAAATCCCCGCTAAGTACGTTTGCGCCGGAACTGCTGAACAACTCCTTCGCGCGCTACCTGCACCGCCACAAATGCACCGAAACCATAGATTATCTGCTTTACGCAAAACAATGCGAACCCTACGCCCTGAAACCCGAAGGCTGGAAAGAGCAACTGCGCACCACCAACGCCATGAACCGCCTGATCAAGGAAGGCCGCGAGCAATTCATGCGCACCAAATCGGACTACATCCGCCTGCGCTACGCCTACCAGATCATCCGCTTAGCGCATTACCTCAAAGACTACGAACAAACCCTCGAACTCTTCGACTTCCTGATGCCCAAAATTGACCACGACCCCAGCATTGTGGAATACTGGGTTTTGGGCCATAAAGCGGGCGCGCTGCTGGCCTTAGGCAAAAATGTAGAGGCGTCCTACCTCTACTCAAGGGTCTACGACCGCTGTCCCGGCAAACGCGAATCGGCCTACCTCAGCTTTCGCATCAAAACCGATGAAGAATGGCAGACCTGCTTGTTGATGTGCCAAAACGACCGCGAGCGCGCCGCTTTGTACGCCCTGCGCGCCTCAGGCGAAGAAGCACGCCTGATCGAAGAAATGCAAAGCATCTACGAATTGTACCCCAAAAGCGAACACCTGAACGCGCTGCTCATCCGGGAAGTGATTCGCTTAGAGCGCGACCTGCTGGGGCTGGATTTCAACAAACGCCGGGAGCAAAACCGCCGCTACCTTGGCATTCCGCGCAAAGAGGCCGACAAGCGCGTCATCCGGTTGCAGGCATTCGTCAGGCAGGTGTTGAAAGACGGAAATGCGTCCCGACCCGACCTCTGGAAATTGGCGGAAGGCTACCTCGAACTATTAGCTGGCGATTTTTATTTTGCCAGCAAAACGTTCAAAGCAGCAAGCGAATTGGTGGAAAGCGACACGCTGCAAAAGCAATTGGAGGTTTTTCAAAACGTATTGAATCTCCTATCCTTAGACAGCATCAACAACGACGGAGAAAGAGCCATCGCCGCTTTAAAAAGTTCGGAAATCTACCGGTTGAACAAAGACTTCCCCCGGTTTTTGCAGGATCGTATGGCTCACCTCTACCGCGTCAGCAATCAGGAAGGCAAGGCTTTTTTGCAGTATTATCCGTTTGCTTACCTGAAACTCAATCCAAAGGACGCCATCGTTGACGATTTGTTGCGCACCGTGCGCAAAGGGAGCACCAACCGCTTAGAGCGCGCCATGATTGAAAAAGAAGACGGAACCACCATTAAAAATGACCTCATTGACCTGAAAGCCACCATGCTGCTGGGGGAGTTTCGATTGGAAGCGGCTTTGGAAACGCTGAAAGAAATAAGCCGGGAAGAATGGGACAGCTACGGCACGTTTTACCCCTTTGTAGAACGCCTCAACGACTGCGTGCATTGCCGGATTCCCGACACCGTCGGCGCGCGCTACAACAAAGGGAAGCTCATTGAAGAACTGCTGGAATTAGAATACCGCGCCAAATCGGAAACCAACGCTGACCTCGCCGCAGGCCGTTATTACCGGCTCGGCCTGGGACTGTACAACATGACTTATTTTGGGTATAGCTGGAAAGTTACTGACTACTACCGAAGCGGCGTCAGTATGCAGCGCCGCTACCTGAAAGACGGCGACAGCGTCACGCCTCACTACTTGTATCCGGGGGGCAACCGCGAAGTGTTCGATTGTTCCCGTGCGCAGTTTTATTTTGAAAAAGCGCGCATTTTAGCCGAAGACCCGGAGCTTGCTGCCCGAGCCACATTTATGGCTGCCAAATGCGAGCGGAATGAATATTACGTGAAATCTGCCTCCAGCGATGTTCCGCGCACGTATTTCTATTTCAATGTTTTAAAGGAGAATTATCCAAATACCCGGTTTTATGCCCGAGCTATCCGGGAATGCAAATATTTTAAAGCCTACACGGGTAAGTAGGGGCTGTCTTTCGGAACCGATGGGGCGTTTGTGTCATGTAGGGATCAAGCATAATGCGCTACCGGACTCTAAAGACAGACACACTAATTAGTGTCTGTCCATTTAGTCCCGTGTCTGTTCTTTAGCGTTCGAGAACAAAGCAGGCGAAGGCTCAAAAATGGGAGTTTACTCGCGTAAATGACCAGTTTTGGGGCAAAATACAACGCAGTTATTGGACTATAAAGACAGACACACTAATTACTGAGCATCACCGGCATAACCAGCATCAAAATCTCCTCTCCGGATGTTGCTTCTCCGGGCAACAGAATGCCTGCGCGGGTGGAAGAAGACAGTTCCAGCTTGATGTCATCCGACTCCAGTACGCCCAGCATTTCCACCAAAAATTTGGCGTTGAAACCGATGGTCATGGCGCCGCCTTCGTAGGTGCAGGGCAGGACTTCGGTGGCTTCGTTGGAGAAGTCGAGGTCTTGTGCGGACACGGTCAGGTTGCCTTCCGTGATGTTCAAGATGACCTGGTTGGTCGTTTTATTGGCATAAATGGCGATGCGCTTCAGCGAGTTTTGGAAATCCCCCCGCGGCAAGGTCAGCAAATTTGGGTTGTCCACCGGAATGACGGCATTGTAATCGGGGTAGCGCGCATCAATCAGGCGGCAGATGATTTGGGTGGTGCCAAATGAAAAGAAAGCATTGGCTTTGTTGAATGCCAGCTTCACTTCTTCGCCGGAAGGCAGGGCGTTTTTTAGCAAATTGAGCGCTTTTTTCGGCGCGATAAAGGCTGCGGAAACATCGCTGGTCACATCCGAAAAAGTGTATTTCACCAACTTGTGTGCATCGGTGGCCACCATGATCAGCTTGTTGAAATCCACCTGGAAGTATACGCCGGTCATGGCCGGGCGCAATTCGTCGCTGCTGGTGGCAAAAATGGTTTTGTTCACGCCCTTGATGAGCAGGGCAGAAGGTAAACTCAACGTATCTACAGCATCCGGCTCGGGAATGCGCGGAAAATCCTGTCCGTTTTCGCCGGCAAGGCGGTATTTGCCATAAGCTGAAGTAATCTCAATGCCAAAGTTTTCGTCGTTCACCGTGAAGGTAATGGGCTGCTGTGGCAACGCTTTCAGGGTTTCGGAGAGGATTTTGGCGGGCACGGCGATCATCCCGTCGGCGTCCGACATCACTTCCAGTTCGGTCGTGATGGACGTTTCCAGATCGGTGGCCGTGATGGTTAACTTATTGTTAGATATGGAAAAAAGAAAATCTTCGAGGATGGGCAGCACCGGATTGGAGCTGATGACGCCTCCTGCAATCTGCAACTGCTTGAGCAATTCGGAAGAAGAAATGCTAAACTTCATAGTATTATCGGATTTATTTGTTTTGAGCTTGTCCGGAATCCAGACAAGCGCTTAGCAGGGTTTGATGTAAGGAGCGTGGCGTAAATAAGTTACTTGAATTGGGCGAGGAGATTTTTTTATCAGGCAAGGCGCGAGAAGGAAGCATAGCCTAAGCTACGCGACCGACGAGCAACGCTGCATGATGGAAAAAGCCACCGCGCAAACAGGTAAGTTATTTACGACACGCTCCTAAACCACAAAATTAAGTTTTCCAGTGTATTTTTTACCATAAATAATCCACACGATGTGGATAAGTCGGATAAAATGTGAGGTATATGAGTTTTTTTTATCTTAGCTATTGAGTTTTGTGCAAGAAGGTATTACTTTTGTAGCCGGATACAAAGAAAACGGCAATGATCGTTTCCCTGAATCTCAGCCGATAACAAAGCGGTGTTGTTCGTTCAAACACTAAAGTCATACACACCTTTCATCCCCCTTTTTTATGGGCAAAAAAATTTCTGCCCCAACAAACCGATAATCGAGCGCACAACCATGTTCGATAAAGATATTTTTCGGTAAAGTTTTTCTTCAGCTTTACCCCCTTTTGAAGTTGGATTTTTTCGAGCAGCCTGTCGCCAATTGCGATGAGGCTGTTTTTCGTTGGGGTAGAAAATTTCGTTGGGGTAGAAAATTTTCTACCCCGACAAAATTCGTCAAATTACCCTTATACTGCCCACCGACCGGCAATTCCTTCCCGCCTACTTCTACCTCATTCGGCGTAAACGCTGTCACTTTATCGCGCCGCACAATATAAGAGCGGTGGATGCGAATGAAGTCCGCAGCAGGCAACGCAGACAACATATCGGCCATTTTTTGGTAAGTCACCACGGAACTACCGGAGGCTAAATGTATCCGCGCATAATTCCCCAAGCTCTCTACATAAAGGATTTCGTCCAAAAAAACCTGCACCATTTTAGTGCCGGATTTTAAATACACATAAGTGCTGCGGCTTTGCGCGGAGGGCGTTTCAGGCAGGGTAGGAGGGGTGCCGTTCCTGACTTTTTGAATGGCTTTCAGAAACCGCTCGAACGAAATGGGCTTTAGGAGGTAATCGGCCACCGCCAGTTCAAAACCTTCCAACGCGTAGTCGCGGTAAGCAGTGGTGAGGATGACCTTGGGCGGATTTTGGAGCGATTTCAAAAAAGCCAGTCCGCTCATTTGCGGCATTTCGATGTTGAGCAGCAACCGGTCAACCGGTGTTTTTTGCAGAGAATTGAAGGCTTCCACAGCGTCGCGGCAGGTTCCGGCTACTTCAAGCCCTTCGATTTGCCGAACGTATTTTTCGAGGATGCCGATGGCAATGGGTTCGTCGTCAACAATGAGTACCTGCATGATTACGCCGCCTTGTTTTGGATTTTTAATAGAATAAAAAACTGCCCTTCCTCAGTTCCGGTTTCTAAGCGATGGCGATCCGGCAGCAACAACGCCAGCCTCCGGCGCACATTTTCCAATCCTACCCCCGCATTGGCGTCCGCCACATCGGGTCTTTCCAACAAATCATTCCGGACTTCAAAACAAAGTTTATCGGTTTGGATGTTCAACGCAATCGAAATACGGCAGGTATGGCTCCCGTTTTTAAGTCCGTGTTTGAACGCATTTTCCACAAAAGGCAACAACAAGAGTGGCGGAATGCGCCAGGAGTTTGCTTCGCCTTTTATCTCAAAGATGACGGCAGCCCGATCGCCGTGCCGCAGTTTTTCCAATTCGATAAAAGCCTCCAGTATGTCCAATTCTTTGCGCAAGCTCACCGTTTCAGCACCGCTTTCGTACAACAAATAGCTCATGAGATCCGACAACCGCAACAGCAATTCGGGGGTCTTGTCCGAACGCTCAAGCGCCAGACCGTAGAGGTTGTTCAAGGTATTGAAAAAAAAGTGTGGATTGATCTGCGTTTTTAGGAATTGCAACTCAGCCACGAGGCGTTCCTGCTCTAATTGTCCCGCCCGCCGTTTTTCCGCCAAATAATGCAGCAGGATCTTCACCGCTCCGGTGAAAGCAACCACATTTGCGCTCACGGCTAAATATTGTACAAACATGGGCAACCCCGAATCGCCCGGAAACCCCTGAAAAAAGCCCGGTCTGCCGAGTAGCATGCTGAATAACCCCTGAAAACCCGTTGCGGCAAGCATCAGGATCAGGAGAGACAGGGCGTAAGTAAACCAGCGTTTTTTCAATAAAAAGAAAGGAATCAGCACATACAGGTTCACATAAACGGCCAACAGCCTGCCGGGCAAAGCAAAACATTCCGACAACAGCGACTGCCACAATGTGCCGGGGAAAGTCGAGCGGGTCACAATCTCCTGGCCCGTTTCCTGAGAAACGATGACCGTTTCCGACACAAAAGCATTCATCCAGATGAAGCCCTGGCTGAACAGGTACAGCGTCCAGAACAGCAGGTGCAGCAATAAACGGCGGTGTTTCATAGACAGGTTAAGTTCTGCTTTTTCCTGTTGGCGGTATGCGGGATTATGCGAAATGCCGGATTCTTTATTTGAAATGGGTTTGCATAAAAAATAAGCGACTTTTGCCTGATTATGTCCACCAACGATGCCAAAGTACGGCTGTTTCGCCTCGGCGATGAGCTGATTCAGATCCTGATGAGCGGCGAATTATCGGCTCAAACCAACTGGCAACCGGGGTCCATGGAGCAATTTCCTGCCTCTGACCGCCAGAAAGCAGCCCAAGCCATGTTGGTGGTACTGGCAGACTTTTCGACTGAAAAAGCAACTGCGTTTATTGAAAAGCACTATTCGCCCGGCATCGTGGAACGCAACGGCAAAGCGCGCTTGATCGGAATGCTCCAAATGCTCAGCGAAGACAGCGGCGGCAATCCCGTAAAGGCCGTCAACGAAAGCGAAGGCCGCCTCCAATTGGTGCTGCCCGCCCGCAGTCCTGCCGAAAAACTAAAAATTTCCCTGACTTTCCTCGGCGACCAGGTGGATAAGTTGCAGGCGGAAATGGAGGGGAACTGAAATGATTTGAAAATTCGGCGATTTGAAAATTTGAAGAGGTGAGGTTCGTATTGTTCGGAAGTAACTATTTACCCACAGCGCCAGTATCGCAAGATAATGATTATCATTGCAGATGAAAGTGAGCTTAAATCATCTTAATTTATTTTTGACACCATGACCAAAGATGAATTCTTCCAATTGGTGGCATCTCAGGGGATTGAAGAGGCGTTTCGCCAATTGCCAGCTCATCATGATATTGAATTGCTGCAAATGCGTGTTCAAAATCTGCGGCAAGACTTTATGGAGGGGTTGATTTCTGTTCATACTGCTATAATGGAGTGTAACAGGATCGCTATGGCTTTATTGCCTATGCTGGAAAAAGCAGGTACAACCCAATTGCCGGAACAGGAAGTAGCAGATATCCAAATGATTTCAAAGGCAGTGAAGGAACTGCTGGGGATTTCGCCAGAGGAAGCAGCCGCAGCGCAGGCAACCGAACACACATCACAGAAAAAAATTGCTGAAGCCCGCCGTCTTTATGACCAGGGTTTTCAATCTACGGCAAAGGAGAATTATTCACCTACGCCTGTTGAGGACATTCCAGCCCATGGCCAATTAAAAGAACTATTGGCCATGGGCGAAACCCTTCAATTACTCCGGCACATCCAGGGGCTTGCGGCAGGCACCAAGCACCAGAGCGAGGCGGAAAATCTGGTTAACCTGCATCAACAAATGGAGCACGGTGTAAAATATGGCCTGGAAACTTACGAAACCGCCACGAGGATGCACACCAGGATTATTTCGGGATTGCTGGCTTTGCTCAATCAACTATCCCGACCGGCGGAAAAGAAAAATGAAGGAGAAAAACCTGTTAAAAGCTGGTGGCAAAAGTTATCGGGGAAAAAAAACTGACCTTTTCCAACCACTCCATTCATCCCTTATTGATTGACAAGTGCCTTTGGGGTCTGTACCTTACCTAAAAAATAAAAAAAATCATGATCAAACCACTGTTTTTACTCCTCGGAATCGGGTTCGCCAGCCTCTTATTCGCTCAAGACATAACCGGCGACTGGCACGGGCAATTGGACATCCAGGGCGTCAAACTGCGACTGGTGTTGCACATCCAGCAGGAAGGCGACGGCCTGAAAGCGACCTTAGACAGCCCTGACCAGGGCGCATTTGGTTTGCTGGCAGGCGAAATTCACTACGAAGCGTCAGTGTTGACTTTTGCCATGCCCAACCTTGGGGTTACTTACAAGGGCGAATGGCGGGCTGCATCCGAAAGTTTTGCCGGTACTTTCACCCAGGGCGGCCAGGGTATTCCGCTTGAACTCGGCAGGGCGGCCATCGAAGCGGTGAAGCTGGAGCGCCCGCAGGAACCACAACCGCCGTTTCCGTACCGTTCAGAAGATCTTACGTTTGTCAATGAAAAAGCAGGCGGCATTAAATTAGCTGGCACCCTGACTTTGCCGGAAGGCAAAGGCCCCTGGCCGGCAGCCATCCTCATCAGCGGCTCCGGCCCGCAAAACCGCGACGAAGAACTGCTCGGCCATAAACCATTTTTGGTGATTGCCGACTACCTGACCCGAAAAGGCATCGCCGTGCTGCGGTACGACGACCGCGGCGTGGGCGCTTCGGAAGGAGATTTTCAAGCGGCGACCTCGGCTGATTTTGCCACCGATGTAGCGGCTGCCGTGAAATTCCTAAGTCAACGACCAGACATTCGCACTAAGCAAATTGGACTAATCGGCCACAGCGAAGGTGGGTTGGTAGCGCCTATGGTGGCAGCAGAATTGCCCGAAGTGGCTTTTGCAGTCTTGCTGGCAGGCCCGGGTGTGAATGGCGAAAAGATTATATTGCACCAGTCAAAGCTCATTGCTGCGGCAGCAGGAAGCCCGGCAGCAGGGCTTGACGCCCAGGATGCGATGAGTAAAGCTGTTTTCAGGCTGCTTCGCAAAAAACCGGATCCGGCTCAAGCCGAAAAAGCCATCCGGGATTACCTGAAAACGGAAATACCTAAACTGCCGGAAGCCTTGCGGGCCGATTTTGAACCGATGGACGAGGCAATTGACCAACAAATAAAAACGCTGAACACGCCGTGGATGCGCTTTTTCCTGGCCCACGAGCCCATTCCGGTGCTGTCGAAAGTACGATGCCCGCTGCTCGTCCTGAATGGCGAAAAAGACTTGCAGGTAGACCCCAGCCAGAACATTCCACCCATTGAAAAAGCGCTGAAAAAAGCCAAACACAAGGATTATACGATCCAGATTTTGCCAAAACTCAACCATTTGTTCCAGCATACGGAAACGGGGAGTCCATCGGAATATGCAAATATTACCGAAACGTTCTCGCCGGAAGTGCTGGAGCTGATGGCTGCCTGGATTGGGAAGCGGTGCCCTTAACGGGCAAAAGAAAGACGTTTTTGACTTTTCAGGAGGGGGTTCGCAATGAATTATTTAGAATATTTTACACGGGGCATTGTGAATTCTGGCCAAGACCAAAATTCACAATGCCCCGTGTAAAAGCGCTTATTCCGTTATTTTAGTCACGGTCATTTTACAAAAGTCACTTTCACAGCCGCATTGCACTTTCCCTGTACTGGCATGCCATTCTTTAATGCATTTATCCGTTGTATTGCCCGCATTGCAATGGCCTTTGCAGTCAACTTCCCATGTTGGCCCGATTAACGAAAATGTATGATCTGTATTTTGCGAATATTTCAACAAATAGGTCTTTGAAAGAAATGCTCCATTTTCAATATACGTATAAGTAATGACTTCGGTGAGGTTTTCAACATCTACAATTAGTGAGATACTGTCTATCCTTACGGTTTCACTTGTCCGTTCCGTAAAAGCTGGATTAATGGCCTCTAAAGACTGCAAAATGCCTCCCCCGAGTGTTGTGTGATAGGCTGAAATATACATGGCACATCCTTCTTCACATTTACATTTTACGACATTGGTAGCTCCGTCAATAATCATCCCGCACTGGTCATTTCCACCTGAGGGGTTTCCGCAATTGCCTCTGCACTGTATATTGATGGTGCTGGAACTAACCGATCGTAAATCCAGAGGTTCTGTAATTTGCTGTGAGTTGCTTTCGATGTTTTAAGTTTCGTACTTGGCGCAAGATGGAATTAATAAAAATATCAAGATACAAGTGGCGAAAGTTGAAATAAGTTTTACTTTTTTCATTTTCTTTAAATTTTATGTTAAAAAATGTCAAACTCTAAATATGTATTTATTCATAGTGCTACAAAGTTAGTTTGGCTAATTCGACTAATTTAACGGAAAATTAACTTTTTTAGGTAGCGTGAATCCTGCTGCATAAAAGCTCATTTCATGGCAGTTTCCAGGGCTTCCCAGGTTTTTCATACAGCCTGAGCCAGTAACGCCAGCTCAGGGTACTCCTTCCCGTGTTCCAATCGCAGGAAGACCTCCGGTATTTCTCCCCGCAGTTCGGGATAGTGGTTCGTTATGGCGTGGGCGCTTCGGAAGGAGATTTTCAAGCCGCGACCTCGGCTGATTTTGCCACCGATGTAGCGACTGCCGTGAAATTCCTAAGTCAACGACCAGACATTCGCACTAAGCAAATTGGACTAATCGGCCACAGCGAAGGCGGGTTGGTAGCGCCTATGGTGGCAGCAGAATTGCCCGAAGTGGCTTTTGCAGTCTTGCTGGCAGGCCCGGGTGTGAATGGCGAATAAGATTATTGCACCAGTCAAAGCTCATTGCTGCGGCAGCAGGAAGCCCGGCAGGAGGGCTTGACGCCCAGGATGCGATGAGTAAAGCTGTTTGCTGTACTCCCTTCGCTCCAGCATACCTGCCTTCGGCAAGTTTCCAGAGACCTGTGGGCAGAGAGCCTGCGCACGAGCAGGTGATATTTTAAATGTATTCTGCACAGGAAGTCCAAATATGGTGTTGACCGCCTATATTTGCCGACTTTAGGAACGTGTCCTAAATGATTTCAAACAACCAGCTTAGGTATGAAATTTTGGAATTATCGGATCGGGCTTTTGGCGGCGATCGCTGTGATTTATCTCACCGGAAATCTTGCATTTGGCAAGCACGAAGATAATCTGACCAGAGGAGATTCCGGGCAGTATTACTTGCATGTATTGTCTTTTTTCCTGTACGACGATGTCGGCGATTACGACCGGAGCCTGACCGCGATGCGGAAGCTGTACCCGAATGTTCCGGATCCCCGGGACGATATATACGGCATCCGACCCACTGAAACCGGGCGGTACTACATCAAATATACCACTGGCACACCCCTGATGGAAGCGCCTTTTTTTCTGTTGGCTCATGCTTACGCGAAAATTGACAGCCGGTATCCCGCCAACGGGTGGAGCGAGCCCTACCAATTGGCTCTCAATTTGGCCACCCTGTGCTATTTGCTGGTGGCTTTTTACTGGCTGGCGGGCATTTTAGAGCGCTATTTTTCCCGGCGAATCGTTTGGCTCACTTGTTTGACCATTGCGTTTGCGACCAATCTTTTCTACCACGGCACCTACGTCGTCATGTCGCATGGCTTTCTGTTTTTCGATTATTGCTTGTTGCTGTTGCTCACGCTAAGGTTTTACGAACGCCCTGGCATTGTGCGAGCGCTTGGCGTAGGCCTGGTCGTGGGATTGATCGGCATTACCCGGGTACCGGAAATCATAGCTGTACTCATTCCGGTTTTATGGGGCATCAAGTCCCGGCAGGATTTTTATGAACGCATCCGGTATTTCTTGCGGAACTTCCATTTACCCGTTGCGTTGATCGTGGGCGTTTTGCTCGTTTTTTCAATCCAGTTTGCCTATTGGTATTACGTCAGCGGTAAGCTCGTTTTTAACCCGTATCAAGGTGAAGGGTTTGATTTTTTACGACCCAAAATCCACCGCGCCTGGTTTGATTTTTCAAACGGTTGGCTGATTTACACCCCCGTTATGGCCTTTAGTCTGGTTGGCTTGTGGTGGTTGCGCCGGTATGTGCCGGGCGCGCTGTTGCCCGTTTTGGCATTTGTGGGGCTGCATTGCTTTATCCACTATTCCTATTACGCCTGGACTTTTTTTCCCGGTCTGGGGCAGCGGCCCATGGTAGAAACCTATCCTTTACTTGCGCTTGGACTTGCTGCGTGTTATGCGCAAATGCACAAGGTGCGCGTCCTGTCGTGGTTGCCCGTTCCGATACTCCTCATTTTTTCCGCGCTTAATTTATTCCAGACCTGGCAAATGAAAGAAGGGATTATTTGGAGCGAACGGCACAACCGGGCATTTTATGTCGAGACGTTTGGTGCCACGCAGCCCTCTTTACAAGCCCTGCGCGCTTACGACAGCCGGCAGATTCAGCCCGATTCTTCGGATTTGCGTCTTACTGACACGATACTGACCTCCGTCTCTTTTTCAACAGAAAAGTGGGATACCCTTGCAGTAGATACCCTAGGGCGCACCAGCATCTTAGGCGTCGGCGCAGAGTTTACCACCCTTGCGGAAAACTTGCCACTTTCAACAGAGGTGCATTATGTGGGCGTTTCGCTGCTGGCCTTTGCGCCGGAAAAGAGCCGGATCGGGCACCGCGATAAAGGTGCCAATCTGATGGTGGAAATTATTCAGCAAGATGGCAAGGTCTGGAGATGGGCTTCCATCAAACCTTGTGTCCATATCGGCAACCCGGGACACAGTATTTGGACTATGGGCGAAGTAGAACAATGGGGCGAGGCAGGCTTTTTTATGAAAATACCGAAATCGTTACCGGATGGCGCCTCTCTGAAGGTTTATATATTCAACCCGGACAGACAGACCCTGTACATTGACGACCTGATGGTGACGGCCTGGCAACGGCGGTAAAAAATAGCGCCGGGTTTGGGGATGTTAAGGTTAAAGTTGAAAGGATAAAGGTTAAAGTATGCCTTATCCCTCAAATTTTGCCTCTTCATCAAACCCGGCGCTTTGTTATTTTATCTGTTGCCTCTCCAGTTGTTGCTCTTCCTGCGGCTTCCTCCGCCATAAGCAGCTGTGGAGGTTTCCCTTCTTTGCGGCTGTCTTGATGGCTCTGGCTGGTCGAATGCGGCAACGCCTAGACCTGACAGCGGATAGGGGTGTTCGTTCACCACCGGTACATTCTGGCGAATCAGCTTCTGAATGTCTTTTAGAAAAGCTTTTTCCTCCTGATCACAGAAAGACAACGCGATGCCGCTGGCGCCTGCCCGGCCCGTACGGCCAATGCGGTGTACGTATGTTTCCGGAATATTCGGCAACTCAAAGTTGATGACGTGCGAAAGGTTGTCTACGTCTATGCCGCGCGCAGCGATGTCGGTGGCAACCAATACACGAATTCTGCCGGATTTAAAGTTGTTCAGTGCGTTCTGGCGGGCGTTTTGCGACTTGTTGCCGTGAATGGCTTCGGCGCGGGTGCCCATTTTGCTCAGGTCGCGTACCACGCGGTCAGCACCGTGTTTGGTTCGCGTGAAAACGAGTGCAGAGGTGATCTCTGGATTTTTTAGCAGGTGCGCCAAAAGGTGCTTCTTATCGTTCTTATCCACATAAAAAATGGATTGTTCCACTTTTTCAGCGGTAGAAGAGACCGGCGAGATTTCAATCTGTGCGGGATTCGTCAGAATCGAATCAGATAATTTGACAATTTCCGGCGGCATGGTCGCTGAAAAGAACAGCGTATGCCTGCGGGTTGGCAATTTTGCAATCACCCGGCGCACATCGTGGATGAAGCCCATATCGAGCATCCGGTCCGCTTCGTCGAGGACGAAAAATTTGATGTGGTTAAGATTGACGTGGCCTTGTTGCATCAGATCCAAAAGACGACCCGGCGTTGCCACTAAGATATCCGTTCTGCGACGCAGCGATTCAATTTGTGGCCGATCGGGAACGCCGCCAAAAATGACTAAACTGCGCAGGGGCAGGTTGCGTCCGTAAGCTTTCATGCTTTCGTCAATTTGGATGGCTAATTCCCGGGTGGGCGTCAGAATCAGCGCACGAATCTGGCCGGGTTGCACCGGTTCTTTGCTTTCGTGCAGCAATTGCAGGATGGGCAGCGAAAATGCTGCGGTTTTCCCCGTGCCGGTTTGTGCGCAGGCCAACAGGTCGCGCCCCGATAAAACTAAGGGGATGCCTTTCGTCTGGATAGGCGTAGGCGTGGTATAGCCTTCAGTGTGAAGCGCTTTCAGGAGAGGCTCAATGAGACCTAATGATGTAAATGACATTTGGATGAATAAAGTGAAAAAAAGTACATCGTCGGAGGTTGAGTCAAGGGGCGAATTTGCAAAAGGCAAGTCGCAATTTGGCAAAACCTCTGGAGGCAATCCGGCTCAAAAGCCGCCTGCCTGCTGTGAATGGAAATTTTTACCGACGCAACTTTGTAAAGGAAGGATGATAAAAACACACATTCTGCCTGTTAAGGCACTGCAAAGATAGTGTTTTTTTGGGGAAGCAGCGTTTTTTGATGTTTTCCCGACGGAGCGAATTTCCGGATACTATAAAATCCCGGAAGATACGACAAACCTTCTCCCCTTTTTGCGGATACCAATCTCTCCTAAATACAAAAAGCAGATCAATGCATGCATGCAGATCTGCTTTTTGTTAGCTGGGTTACCGAGTTTATTTTCTTTAATTTTCAGACACTACGCCGCCTTCAACCGTTGCGGCATCTTCGACCGCGACAACTTCTCCTCCGCGTATTCCGCTGTAATTTCAAACGTCTCAATATCATCGCGCGACGGGAATTCAAACATTGCATCGGTCATAATGGCCTCGCAGATGGAGCGCAGGCCCCGGGCACCGAGTTTGAATTCGAGCGCTTTTTGTGCAATATATTCAATGGCGTCTTCTGAAAATTTCAGTTGGATGCCTTCCAGTTCAAACAGTTTTTTGTACTGAAGTGCCAGGGCATTTTTAGGTTCCGTAAGGATGCGGCGCAATGTGGGCACATCGAGCGGGTCCAAAAACGTCAGCACCGGCAGACGGCCTACCAATTCAGGGATCAGGCCAAAATGCCGGACATCCTGGTGGGTGACGTATTGCAACAGGTTGTCTTTTTCGATGCGTTCGGTTTCGTTGGCGCGGTAGCCGATCACCTGGGTATTGACGCGCTGGGCGATCAGTTTGTCCAAACCGTCGAATGCACCGCCGCAGATGAAGAGGATATTTTCCGTGTTGACTTTCACCATTTTTTGCTCCGGATGCTTGCGGCCTCCCTGTGGGGGTACGTTCACATCGGTGCCTTCCAGCATTTTCAGTAACGCTTGCTGCACCCCTTCGCCCGAAACATCACGGGTAATGGAAGGGTTGTCTGATTTTCGGGCAATTTTGTCAATTTCGTCAATGTAAACGATGCCGCGTTCGGCTGCTGCGATGTCGTAATCGCAAATCTGAAGCAGGCGGCTGAGGATGCTTTCCACATCTTCGCCTACATAGCCGGCTTCGGTGAATACGGTGGCGTCTACAATGGCAAACGGCACGTTCAAAAAGCGGGCGATGGTTTTGGCCAGCAGGGTTTTTCCGGTTCCGGTTTGGCCAACCAGCAGGATATTGGATTTTTCAATCTCCACATCGCCGCCTTTGGGCTGATCCAACCTTTTATAATGGTTGTAAACAGCAACAGAGAGAAATTTTTTCGCTTCATTTTGCCCGATGACGTATTCATCCAAATAGGCTTTGATTTCACTGGGTTTGATGGAAGCCGGGGCATTGAGTTTTGCTTTTTCGGCTTCCCCTGCAGCTTTTTGGATACCATACAGTTCTTGCTGGACAATTTCGCCAGCCTGTTCTACGCAAACTTCGCAGATATGACCCTCAATGCCAGCGATGAGAATCAGGGCTTCCGATTTGTCTTTTCCACAAAAAGAACAATGGTAATTTTGCTTCGTACGACGCATTATGGTTGTTTTATAAATACAAGATAGGCGGTTTTTTGATACGGGGCAATCTAAGAGCCTACAAAGAGGCGAAAGGCAAGGTGCAAAAGGCAATTTGAGTTCGTTTACCCTACAAATTCTACGGTTATGTAATTTCCCGATCAACTTGGGGGCTTCTCCTATTTTGCCTTTTGCCCCTTGCTCCTTGCCAATTTTTACTTCACTTCTTTCTTACGCTCGAGCACTTCGTCCAGCAAACCATATTCTTTGGCTTCCGTGGCTGTCATCCAGTTGTCGCGCTCGCAGTCTTTTTCCACTTTTTCGTAAGGCTGACCGGAATGCTTGCTGATGATGTCGTACAATTTTTTCTGCTCGTCTTTGATAAGCAGGTAGTAAATTTCCATATCGGTGACCTGGCCCTGCATGCCGCCCAGCGGCTGGTGAATCATGACGCGACTGTGCGTAAGGCAGGTGCGTTTTCCGGCAGTGCCCGCAGTGAGCAATACGGCACCCATAGAAGCGGCCAGACCCGTGCAGATCGTCGCTACGTCGGGGGTGATGTATTGCATGGTATCATAAATGCCCAAACCTGCGATAACGCCGCCGCCGGGGCTGTTGATGAACATTTGCACATCCCGTTTCGGGTCGGTGGATTCGAGGAACAGCAACTGCGCCTGCACCACATTGGCAACATAGTCGTTGATCGGCACGCCGAGAAAGATGATGCGATCCATCATCAATCGCGAAAAGACGTCAATACCAACAATATTCATCGGGCGCTCCTCAATTACATTCGGCGTAAACCCGTGGATGTTTGGCACAGAAACCGCCGTTTTTTCTGCATAATGCTCGAGATGCATGCTGCTCATTCCCAGGTGATGGGTAGCGTATTTCAAAAACTCATCTTTTTGGAACATGGTTCTTTTTCCTTTTTGAATGGATAAACTGTTTTCTTAAACCGCACTTTGATTTAGGAACGTAGCGGGTTTTATCAATTTGAATACCGGCACTATGCAGAACCTGCAGAATAGAAGTCCCTCACAGAACCCGCATGCTGCACTATAACAAATCAAGGGCATGCAAGTTGAATGGAGGGACGTGCTTTATTCTTCTTCGTCAGATTCGTTCATCAATTGACTCGCAGCGGCCGACTTCAGGGCGGCAACTTTTTCGTTTTCCCTTCCGGTGAAATCCACCAATGAAACGTTGATTTTGTTGAGATTGAGCGTGGCGCTCAGAGCCGCAGACAGTTTCATACTGAACAATTCCTGGCGCGTTTCGTCCACTTGCTTGCGGTCTTCGCTCTCCAGCATCCGGTCTGCTAATTTTTCAACCAAATCGTCCGGCAAGCCATATTGCCGGTACATGCGGCTAACGCGTTCGCGAATGGCCATTTTGACTTCGTCTTCTGAAACGGCAACCTGAAGGGTTTGGGCAATTTTATCGCGGATCAATGACCAGCGCAGGCCATCTACGAAATTGGCAAAGCCTTCTTCAAGGCGTTTTTCGCTCATATTTTCATTGGCAACGCGCAGCCACCGCTTCAAGAATTTTTCGGGCAATTCAAACTGGTGCAATTTGGGGAGGCGTTCCTGAACGTCTAACAGCAACATGAAATTCGAGCGAACCGCATAAGCAGAAGCAAATGAATTGCGGATGAATTCCCGCGCCCCCGCTTCGCCTTCCACCACCCCTTCGCCAAACATGGCATCGAAAATGGCCTGGTCGAGCGCTGCCGGTTCCATGTGCTGGATCTGTTGAATGGTTGCCTGAAAAGCCGTTCCAACTTCGCGGTCGTCGTCTGGATCCAATCCTAAAAGGAATTTGCGGGTATTGGCTTCCGAGGTCTCTTTTTCTAATTCAAAAGGATTCAGCACCAATACGTCGCTTGTTTTTTTACCTTTCAGCTCGGCCATCGCGCTTTCACTGAGCGCTCCGGTGAAGACTTTGGCTTCATAGCTTATGCCTTCGGGCTTCAGCGCATTAGCTTCCATTTCTTCCAGCAACAAGGTGATGGTGTGGTCTTCTCCTACCGTATCTGTATCTTTCAACTCGCCTTTCTGACGGGCTGCATAGTTCAGGTCTTCGTCAATCAGGTTTTCCTCTACCTCAATGACGTAGTAATCATACCTATCCGTGCCGCTGATTCCCTGCAATTCAAATTGCGGAACCAGCCCGATGTCAAACTTAAAATTAAAGGTGCCTAAGTTGGCCGGATCAAACGAAATATCTTCGTGGTCTTCTGCTGACAAGGGTTGACCGAGGAAATCTATATTTTGCTCTTCAAGGTATCCAAAGAGCGCTTTTTCTAATTCGGTGTTCACAATATTGGCCAAAAGACCCTTGCCATACATTTTGCGAATGACAGAATCGGGGGTTTTCCCTTTTCTGAAACCTTTGAGTTGTGCCTGTTTTTTGTAGGTCGCCAATTCTGTGTTGAATTTATCTGCATAATCAGATTTTTCCAACGTGACCGTAAGGAGCGCGTGAATGGCGTCAACATCCTCTCTTAAAAATTTTGGCATGTTCTTTTTGTTTTTATGATGCAGGATCATTGCCCACCTTGAAATTGCAGCTTGTGATGTATTTCCGCGCTGTGTGTTGCAATGACGGTACGATTTTTCAAAAAAATGGTAAGGTTGTTAAGTGTGCGGGTGGAGGGACTCGAACCCCCATGCCTCGCGGCGCCAGATCCTAAGTCTGGTACGTCTACCAATTTCGCCACACCCGCTTTCTTTATCTCGCTAAACGCATGTTCAGCATCTCAATTCCTGAAACGATTGGCCTCATTAAACCACACATGTTGCCAGGTAGTTCAAAAAGCGCTGCGAAAGTACAAACTTTTTATGCAAATCAACGAATGGCATCAGTTTTTAATTAGTATCTGTCCATTTAGTCCGGTGTCTGCTCTTTAGAGTTCGAGAGCAAGGCATGTGAAGGCTCAAAAATGGGAGTTTACTCGTGTAAATGACCAATTTTGGGCCTTCGCATAACGCAGCTATCGGACTATAAAGACAGACACTAATTAATAGGGCGCGACCCTCGCGGTCGCCCGTGAAGCACATCACCCATCATCATTTGTCAATCATCAATAATAAAAAAGGCCGCCTTCCGGGGAACGGAAGACAGCCTTTTGAAAAAAGGACTTTTGCCGAAAATCAGAGTTTTAACACCTTGATTACCTTAACATCCGCTTTTCCATAGCGCATGCGAAGGAAGTAGGTGCCGGCGGGGTAATCGGCAAAGTTGATAACAACACGGTTGTCCTGTGGTCCGGCACTTGTTTTATGAAGTACCACCCCGTTGGACGAAATAATTTCGATTTGAACAGGTTCGTTAAAAGTCTCAAATAATTCCACGGTCAGTTCGGTACTCACCGGGTTAGGGTAGAGGTAAACCAGCTTGGAATCAACGATGATCACCGCTTCTGCGACCTGTGAATGACGGCTGTTGCCAGCCTGGTCCGTAATAAACAACCGGTACCAGTTGAGGCCGTTTTTGGGCTCGTGGTGCATGAATTCGTAGAACGCCATGCCTGAAGTAATCCGGGCTACCTGGCTTACCTGACCGATGCTGCGGAAAGTTTCCCCGTCGCCGGAGTGCTCTACAACAAAGGTAAGCCCTTGCGCCACAGCTTCTTCTATCTCCCATTCCAGCCCTACTAAAGCCTGTCCGCCAACATCCATTACCTTAGCCTCCAACGCCAGACCATTGCCGCAAATGGTAGGTGAATTGGTAACCGTCACGTTTTTCGTGGTCGTGGAAGTACAGCCGTTTTCTGTAACCGTCAGGGTAACCAGGAAGTTACCGTGAGAAACCCAATACACCTGAACAGACGGGCCGATAGCAGACTGAATGGATGCACCGGCACTGAATGTCCAGCTAACAACGGCAGTCGGACCAGATTCTGTAGACGTGAACGTGGCCAACTGGTTTACGCATAAGATTTGTGGACCTCCAATGGCCGCTACGGCTACATCATCAACGGTGATCGTAACAATATTCGTCTCCAAATAAGTGTTACAGCACTCGCGACGCGTACAGCGGATAAAATAAGTGGTTTGCTGGAGTGGCCCCGGATCGTAAGAAGCGCTGTTTGAACCCGGAATTGGTTGCCATAGCTGGTCATTGAACGGCCCGCCAATCGTGCTGGTCATCCATAAGTATTCCAGTGCGCCCATGCCGCCCGATGGCGGGATAACCGGTACAATTGGGGCCGGATCGCCGCCGGGGCCACAAAGGTATTGGTTAGCGGCAATGGTGCCTGCATTGGTAATGTTCTGACATTTTGGAAAAAAGCCGGCGTCAAGCGTCAGGTTCACATCGCCATAAGTAACAAACACGAATTGCGACATAAACATCACCGGATCAGCGTCGCTGTCCAAGGCGTCATTGCTGCCCTGATTCTGCGGAGAAAGCATATACGTTGTTCCAGCCGGTGGGATAAAGGTCACCTTGTAAGTGCCTGGAGGCGGTACATTAAAGCCGTAGATCCCGTTGGCATTAGTGAACGTGGTATCGGCATAAGGATCGTTGGTGTTGCCGGAAAGGATAACCATTACGTTTGGAATGCCAATTTCACCCGGATCCTGGATGCCGTCGCGGTCAATATCCAACCAGACAAAGTCGCCTATGCGCGCAGGGCCTTTCAGCATGACCGAACAAGTGGTCGTACAACCATTGGCATCGGTCACCGTCACGGAATGCGTGCCAATCCCAAAGTTCGTCACGGTTGCCGTTGTGGCACCGTTGCTCCAAAGAAAGGTAAAAGGACCGGTACCACCCGACACCACGCAGCGCAATTGCCCATCGTTGAGGGCTGGATCGGTAACTTCCTGTAAGATTTCAATGGAACAAACCGGTCTGTTGAACGAGGTAATGTTCACCGTCGAAGTGGCGGTACATCCGTTGGCGTCTGTCGCTGTTACCGTATAAGATCCTCCTGCGAGGTTGCTGAGGTTGGTGCCGGTAGCGCCGTTGCTCCAGGCATACGTGTAAGGCCCTGTGCCACCGCTTGCCGAAGCAGACGCTGAACCGGTTGTGCTGCCTTCGCAGGTGCCGGCGACTTGCATCGTCGAAACCTGAACGGCAGTCGGTTGGGTCACCGTAACGTTGGCCGTAGCGGTACAGCCGTTGGCATCGGTTGCCGTGACCGTATAGCTGCCTGCGGGAAGTCCGGAAACGGAAGCTCCGGCATCGCCGCTACTCCATGCATAAGTATAAGGTGCTGTGCCACCGCTGGCAGATGCCGTAGCCGCACCGCTTTCTTCACCAAAACAATCGGCAGGGGTAGCCGTAGTTTGAATGGTTATAGCCAGCGGTTGGGTGATGGTTGCGCTGGCCGTGCCGGTGCAACCGCTTCCGCTGGTTACGGTCACCGAATAGGTTCCGGGCGCTAAATTGGTCCGGTTTTGTGTCGTTGCGCCGTCATTCCACAGGTAAGTCACCGTTGGAACAGCACCGTTGACGACTAAAGTAATGGTGCCGTTGTTAAGCCCGAAGCAAGTCACGTTAACCGCCGTTGGAATGACCTGCAATTGCGGGGTTTGCTCCACGCCATCGCTGCCGGTAGCAACGCAGCCATTCGCATCGGTTACAGTAAGCGAATAAGTGCCCACCGCCAGGTTACTGATCGTCGCAGTCGTACCGCCGTTGCTCCAGAGGTAAATAAACGGCGCAGTACCACCATTTACCGTGGCCGTAATGGCGCCAATATTTTGGTTGGAACAAATGATATCGTTGACCGTAAAGCTGAGGTCTAATTCCGGAATTTCATTCACGGTAATGGTTTGGACGATCGCCGTACAACCATTGCCGTCGGTCACCGTCAGGCTGTAAGTGCCCGCCGGAATATTGGTTAATGCCAAAGTCGTTGCACCGGTATTCCAGAGATACGTATAAGGTCCTGTGCCGCCTGTGACGATCGCCGTGGGCGACCCGGAATTGGTGCCGCCGCAGTTGATTAACGGGGTGTTGACCGTAACGCTCAATTGTGCGGGCTGGCTAATCACCACTGTTTGTTGAGCGGTACAGAAATTGGCATCGGTCACGGTTACCGTATAGGTGCCGGCTTCAAGCCCCTGGGCAATCGGGCCGGTTTGGCTATCGCTCCAGTTATAAGTATAAGGTGGTGTTCCTCCGGTTGCGGTTGCAGTCGCGCTGCCGCTCTCATCCCCGAAACAATCAGCGTTGTTTCCAAGAACAGTGAGGTTGAGCACGGGCGGTTGCGTGATGGTAATGGTTTCGGTCAGCGTACATCCGTTGTCTTCTGTTACCGTCACCGTATAGGTTCCAACCGTTAGGTTAAGGATTTCCTGAACGGTTTGGCCATTGCTCCACAGGTACGTGTAAGGCGCTGTTCCACCGGCAGGCGTTACTAAAATGCTGCCGGAGTTGCCTCCAAAGCAAAGTACATTGCGCGGAATCACTGAGATTGAAAAGTCGGAAACAACCAGAATTTCTGTTTCTGCCGTAGCGGTACAGCCATTGGCGTCCGTTACAGTTACCGAATAAGTTCCGGTGCCTAAATCCTCAATAGACTCGCTGTTGGCACCCGTACTCCATAGAAAAGTATACGGCTGCGTGCCCCCCGTTACCAGAACGGTTGCAATGCCTTCGTCTTCAGTGCCGCAAACGACCTCGGTAGATTCGATGGTCACCTGCAACTGCGGTGCCGTGTTGATGGTCACTGTGGCCGTTTCTGTACAACCATTGGCGTCCGTCACCGTCACAGAGTAGCCGCCTGCGGTCAGGTTGCTGATGGTGGCCGTGCTGGCGCCGGTGTTCCACAAATACGTATAAGCAGGCGTACCTCCTGCCGGAATTGCCGTAGCGGTGCCGGTGCTTGCGCCCACACAAACCAGCGCACTGGCATTGATGGTTACTGTAAGATCCGTAGGTTGGGCAATGATAATCGTTTGAGAAACACTGCAGCCGTTGGCATCGGTCAGGGTTACCGTATAACTGCCGGCTGGCCGGTTACTGATGGTTGCCGTAGTTGCCCCCGTGCTCCACAGGAAAGTGTAGGGAGGGGTGCCGCCTGAACTGGTCGAAGTTGCGCTGCCGGTACTTCCACCAAAGCAAAGTACATTTTGCACGTTCACTGTGGCGTCTAAGTCATCAATTACATTGATGTTGATGGATCCGGTGGCCGTACACTGGTTTGCGTCGGTGACGGTCACGGAATACGTGCCTTCTACCAGTCCGGAAATAGATTGGGTGGTTGCGCCGTTGCTCCACAGGTAAGTGAAAGACGCTGTGCCCCCAACCACTGTGGCTGTTGCAGAACCGGTATTGCCTTCGCCACAAACTACTGTCGTGCCGCTCACAATGACACTGATCGCAGGCGCTGCCTGAATGGTGCGCGTGGCAGTAGCCGTACAGCCATTCGCGTCGGTGACGGTCACGGAATAGGTGCCCGGGCCGATGTTCTGCAGCGTTTGAGACGTTGACGAAGTGTTCCAAAGGAAATTGAATGGCCCCGTGCCGCCGGTGACGACCGCCATGGCGAAACCATTCGTAGCGCCCTGGCAAACGAGGTTAGGCGCCATGATATTTACAAAAACGTTTGGCGGCGCAGTGAGCGTAACCGAACCGGAAGCAAGGCAACCATTGCCGCTTGTGACGGTAACGCTGTAAGTGCCTGGTGCCAGCCCGGTGATGGTTGAGGTAACGCCTCCGTTGCTCCACAAATAGGTAAAAGGCCCTGTTCCGGTGACGATATTCGCAGTAGCCGTGCCATTGCTGACGCCGCAGGTAGTCATATTGGTGCCTGTGATGTTGGTCTGGAAGGGTTGAGCAGCCGCTACAACTGCGGGTGCTGTACCAGTGCAACCCACTGCATCCGTGACGGTAACCGTGTAGGTGCCCGGAGGCCGGTTGGTCAACACCTGGGTTGTGCCGCCTGTATTCCACAGATAAGTATAAGGTTGTACGCCACCGGATGGATTGGCTGTAGCGAAACCGTTGTTAAAGCCGGGGCATGTTTCCGGGGTACCCAATGCTCCGACCATTAAATTCGACTGGGTCACTAAGGTAACCGATTGAGTTTTGGGACATCCTAAGGCATCATTGACGGTCACGGTATACGTGCCGGGGCCTAAATTTGAAATAAATGGCCCGGGCTGTCCGGTACTCCACAGGTAAGTGAACGGGGGCGTGCCGCCGCTTGCCGTCACGCCGATGCTGCCGTTGGTGAACCCGGTACAAGTCGGGTGGGTTGCATTGACATTGAGGTTGATTGGCGGTTTATTCGCAACTACGCCCGTCGCAACTGCCGTACAGCCATTCTGATCGGTCAGCGTGACGGTGTAGGAACCCGGAGGCAAATTGGTCTGCGTTTGCGTGGTGGCACCATTGCTCCAAAGATAAGTATAAGGTGGCGTGCCGCCTGCCGGATTGGCCTGTACCGATCCATTGCTGCCATTGGGGCAGGTAACCCCGGTTGCCGTTACGTTAACGGTTAATGGCGTGAGATTGATCGTTATACAGTCCACAGCGCCGCAGTTGTTTTGGTCCGTAACCGTGACGCAGTAGGTTCCGGGGGGAACCGAAATGACCGGGCCATTGGCACCGGTACTCCAGTTATAACTATACGGAGGAACGCCCCCGCCGCCGATCGCCGTAACGGTGAACGGAATGTTGCAGGCTGTCGCCTGGAGATCTACCGTCAGCAGAGGCGGTTGCGTCAGGGTGACACTGCCATTGCCTGTGCCGATCATGCCCGTTACGGTAACGGAATACGTGCCTGCGGTTAGTCCTGAAATCGTCGGTGTCGTTTGCCCGTTACTCCACAAGTAGGTGTAAGGGCCGGTACCTCCAACCGGTACCGCCGTAATGCTGCCGTTGGGAAGGCCGAAGCAGATAGGCTGTACGGGGTTGAAAAAAACGTTGATCTGTGCGCTCAGTGTAGGGAGCGATAAGCAAATCAAAGCGGTAACAAGCAGGGTGGAGCGCCTGAATGCGCTGTGTTCCCTCCATTTGAAGCTGGATAATGATTGTAAAGTTGTACGCATAGTGGATGTATAATTTGTTAGTACAAATCAAAAAAAATGGGAGGGAGTTTCGTCGTTATTTAAGTGTGTGCTGCAATGAACAGCACCACTAAGTGTAATATTGGTACATAAAAAAAGACTCTCCTCTCTGTTGAAAACAGAAAGAAGTTTTGAACGAAGGGGCAATAAGCAGGTTTTTGCAAGGCAATGCGCTGGGTAGAACACGTGCCGGGGGTTGCAAAATTGCTTATCGTTGTGAGAACGGTGGGAACCAAAAAAATTCTCTTAGTAAGTTTATCTCCTACGGAGGCAAATAAACGACATTTTACGCAAACCAACAAGGAATATAAATAAAAAAGTCGCATCACAAAAAAGTGATACGACCTGCTACTAACAAATTATAATCCCATGAGTTGTTGGCTATAAAGCCGATATCTTAAAAAAGCATTTAGCCCTGAAAAAGTTCATTGAAGTTGGCAAAAAATTACTGCCTTCACAGCCCATATAGAACACAGAACCAGTCCTTTTAGTGTGCCAAAAGTTCTCTTTTAACATTTCTTTTGCAAATTTCGACAGGAATTGTTTTCTTTGTCAGGTATTGATCATTCAAGACTACCCTTTCCGCTGTATTCGAACTTTTGCTTTTTAGGACTTCGAGTGTCTTGCAACCGAGATAATATTAGACTTGTTGCCACGGGTCAGCGTGGTGGGAGGAATGAGCTATTTTTTGACCAATCAAAGCGTTTTTTGAGGAGCATAGCCCTGTTCTGTGACGAAAAAAAGGTGATGAGTGGTCAAAAAACAGCCATTCCTACCCCGCGATTATTCCCGTCGCAACAAGTGTAATTTACGATTGAGCGTGGACTTTAGTTTTAGAATACTGCCTCAACTGTAGCGGCTGCGACATTCGGGAAAACCTGCCCGTTGATGCGTTGTTTATGAAATACCTCACTTTTTTTAGTACCATTGTAGTGTAAATCAGACCTACCGACTATGCAGCAAAAAACTGGTACCCTCGCAGGACGAACGCGCTTATACCGCAAATTGCATAAGTGGGCGGCGGTTCCCCTTTTTGCTTTTATGTTCCTCATGGGGCTGACCGGCCTGCTTTTGGGTTGGAAAAAACACACCGGCTTGTTGCCCCCGACGGCCAAAGGTGCCTCTTCCGAAACGGCTGTCTGGCTACCCTTAGACAGCCTCCAGCGCATTGCGCAAACCTACGCAACCGACAGCCTTCGCAAAAGCCCTACCATTGACCGCATTGATATCCGCCCGCTAAAAGGCATCGCCAAGATCGTTTTTGCTGACCATTTTTCAGAACTCCAGTTGGATTGCACCACCGGAAAAATCCTCTCGGTCAACGCCCGCTATTCCGACATCTTAGAAAAAATCCACGACGGCTCCATCCTCGACTATTTCCTCCAAACCAGCAACGAACAACTGAAACTCACCTACACAACCTTAGTCGCCCTCGGCTTGCTCCTGTTGTCGTTCAGTGGCTTCTGGCTTTGGTATAACCCGAAACGGATGCGGAAGATGAAGGAAAGGAGAGGGTAGAGGGAGGGAGCTGTCTCTTATACACATCTCCGAGCCCACGAGACTAA
>ENA-ORBV01004678-ORBV01004678.1-microbial-mat-metagenome-genome-assembly--contig:-NODE-4678-length-25990-cov-12.723498_pt1 | contig 25990 bp, 21 predicted proteins | sample MGYA00237777_ERZ505514 | MGnify/ENA primary metagenome ERZ505514 (study PRJEB26160, sample SAMN06269048) | microbial mat metagenome | isolation source: Oligotrophic lake microbial mat | place... | reverse complement strand
TTTTTCAAGCAGAAGACGGCATACGAGATTCGCCTTAGTCTCGTGGGCTCGGAGATGTGTATAAGAGACAGTCAATGGATTTTGCGTTTGAAAAAGCTCAATTTTTCCCTTTCTACATTTACGATGAAGACGGAAACAATCGCAGAGAAAATATTACTGACTATGCCCTAGAACAATTCCAAACCCAATACAAAGATTCCAAAATCACCAAATGGGACATCTTCCATTACACCTACGCCCTACTCCATCATCCCCACTATCGCGATCGCTACGCCGCCAACCTCAAACGCGAACTACCACGCATCCCCTTCGCACCAGAATTTCAGGGTTTTGCCAAGGCAGGAAAACGCCTCACCGAAATCCATATTAACTACGAACAACAACCCGAATATCGCCTCAAACATATTGAGAACAAAGACCTCCCGATCGATTGGCGAGTCGAAAAAATGCGCCTCAGCAAAGACAAAACCCAAATCAAATATAACGACTTTCTCACGCTTACAGGCATTCCGCCAGAAGCCTTAGAATATCGACTAGGCAACCGTTCTGCTCTAGACTGGATCATCGATCAATACCAAATCAGCACCGACAAACGAAGCGGCATCATCAACGATCCTAATCGCCTTGATGACGAAGAATACATCGTGAGATTGATTAAGCAAGTCATCACGGTTAGTTTAGAAACAGTTAAAATCGTGAAAAGTTTGCCAGATTTAGGACTGCCACAGGATTAGTCATTCAAGTTAAAATACATCCATGCCTAAGAAAATTCGAGAAATCAAATCAATGTTATTAAAGACTGGTTTCACGCATAGATCTGGTAAAGGTAGTCATACTTCACATCAAATTGTCCTATAGCTTGACCATATCAGGCAAAGATGGAGCTGATGCCGATCGCTATCAAGAACGCGATGTCAAAAATGCGCTCAAAGATTTGGAGAATTTAGATAACTAGGAGAAATAAACATGAGCTATCAGTACAGTATTTTAATTCAGTGGTCAGAAGAAGATCGTAAATATGTGGTTAGTTTGCCTGAGTTTGGCCCCTATGCTCATACTCATGGTGAGACTTATGCAGAAGCATTAAAGCATGGCGAAGAGGTAATCGAACTTTTAATAGAAGAGTATCAATCGTTGGGGAGAGATTTACCTAAACCATTAATGGTAGGTGCTTTCGCATTTAGTCAATAGTAAACTTAAGTCAAAAATGATTACTAATCTATTAGATAAAGACTATATATTGCATGAGCTTCGCGCCCTGAAGTCAGAATTGCGCGATCGATGTACTTTCCAACTCACAGTTTTATCGTTGCTCGGATTATGATAGAGAAAGCGTTAAGAAATGTAAAGAAATGCAAGGCAAAGTAATCGTAATTGTGGGTGCAACAGGTGGGATTGGCGCAGCTCTGTCACAGAAGTTGGCGGCAATGGGAGCAAACTTGGTATTGGCAGCTAGAAATATCGATCGACTGTCTAGTTTGGCAGCTCAATTACCGATTTCAGTGCTGACTGTGCCAACAGATATTACCGACCCAACTCAGGTGGAAGCTTTGATGCAGAAATCGATCGAGCAGTATGGCAAAATCGATGTTTTGGTCAATGCCGCAGGTGCAGGTATTTTGAAGCAATTCAACAAGCTAGAGCCAAGCGATCTCGATGCCATGTTGGACGTAAACCTCAAAGGGAGTTTCTACACTACTCAGGCTGCGGCAAATATTATGAAAGAGCAGAAATCTGGGCATATCTGTAACGTGATCGGGATTTTGGGCAAACACTCAATGGCAATGGCAGCCGCTTATTGCGCTTCTAAGTTTGGAGTGGTGGGCTTTAGTAAATCGATCGCCGAAGAAGTGCGCCGCTATGGGATCAAATTCACGCTGTTTTACTTTGGTGGGATTGATTCCGCCTTTTGGGATAACGCAGGATTAAAAGTCGATCGAAGCAAAATGCTCAGTCCCGATACCGCCGCTAATGCGATCGTGTTTGCCCTGACCGCCGATCCTAATGCCGTGCCGATGGAAATCAACATTCAGCCTGAGAGCCATTTGTTCTTTTAATTGATGCTTGGCAAACCTGACATTATCACCCTTAGACTATTTCTAATAACCGCATGATTCTGCCAGGTTGCGCCCAGTTACAAGTCCCTTCCATTTGCAGACTATGCAAGTACTTCTCGACAATTGGCATATTAAGTCGATCGATCAAGTCCTCACCCTCAGCTTTTGAGTTAACAGGAATATAGGCATGAATTGCTTGATTTCCTTGCCAATTGCCATCAAATAGTTTGGCGGCAAAATTTTTCTGCCCATATGCTTGCCAAACTACTTTATATGCAGTGAAAGTATATTTGCCCACACCAAGTAGAGCATACCAAAAGCCCTTTCTAATCGACGACTGAATCAGTATTCCTCGTCGATTTTGGAGAATTTCTTGATAGCACTGTAAGTATTGCCAGAGTTCGGGATATTGGATTAATTCAGTTGCTAGGAGTGGTTTACCGCGCTCTCGATCGTATGGTAAAAGAATGTATTTGTCAGGAATTGGTTGCGCTTGCTGGAAATTTTGTTTGGTAATCAGTGGGAATAAAAATTTTTGAGGCAAAGTTATTTCTCCCACAACTTTATTGGCAACTCTTACAAGTTCACGATCGATTACTTCTAAGGCTGAAAAGATAAACACATCACTTGCACCACAAGAATTAGCTCCTTGGCGTGGCTTGCTATCTTTTGAAATCTTAATTTTCTCACAGTTCTGAAGTTCGATATATTCTTCAGCACTTTTGAGAATTGTCAGTGATTCATTCCTTTGAAATAACGGTCTAGCTTGATATTCTTGCCACTCACTCTTTTGCTGAATGAAATATTTAATGGGGAACTCTTGTTGACGATCTCGTTGGAATTCGACTAACCCATATCGAGTATGGACATGCTCAAAAATAGCGAGGTTTTTAAAGTCATAAATCTGTTGCACACAAAATTCTGTTTGATTAACTTGATAGGAACGAAAACCTCTACCCGCGCCATCATTTAGAAACACAGATAATGGCATAAAAAAATAGGCTTTACCATTTGGCTTCAGATTTTCTTGTAAAGTCTTCGCAATGATCAGTGCAGCAAGATCGATCCGACTACTTCCTAGCAATAAATCCTGTGGTTTATTAACTAAGCCATATTTATAGAATAGTGGTTTAAGTTTTTGTTTGTAATCTTGGCATAAATTATTAAAGTTTTGCCAAGGAGGATTACCAACAATAATATCAACTTGTAAAGCTTGGCTAAGAAACAAAATATCAGAATGCAAGAAATTTGCAGGAGGAAAGTCTAGATCGCGTTTATTTATTTTATTTAGAAAATAATCGATCGACCCTTCTTGTGTCTCATTTGCCCAGAGCCTAGTTAACATCTCATCTGTAATTTTAATGCCTTGAGAAATCGCCAAATCAATTAATACTTCGAGGAAAATTCCTTCACCTGCCGTTGGATCGAAGATCGTTGCGCCATTTAACCAACTATCGAAAATTTCAAACTTCGTAATTACCCATTCCGCCCATTTGTACGGCGTGTAAAAAACTCCAATTGGCTCGTTAATCGATCGATCTGGGATGTTTTCAGGTACACGCTCAGACATGATCTTTGGCGAGAGCTAAAGCCTGAATTCTTGTGATAATCGATCGAAAATCTGACACAATCTGGACTGAGTTTTGCTTAGTTAAAATCGGCACATGCACAAAGATCGATGGAATTTCTAGAGCGTGTCGATCGACATAATCCAAAACTGAGTAATACAGAGAATTACAGACAAATCTACCCGCATCATGACTAATTCTTGTTAGGGGTAAATTCGTAACCAATGAGTTTAAATCAACTTTGGTTTTAATCACGGCTCGACCTCTACGCGCCCGTGATTCGATCGTCAGAAATTGCCTTGACTCCGCCATCCCACAGTTAACAATAATATCTGGCTGAATTTGTTCGATCCTGTCAATTACCTGCTCAGGAGCCGACCTGAAACTAACAGGTATTCGGCGCAGGAGATGGATATTATCCTGACTCCTCTTCCAGCCAAATTTCCTGACTAAATCATCAGAAGAATTAGACTTTTGTCCAGATCTCCAAGTATTAAATGATGTTAGAAGAATCTGTGGGGACATTAGCAGAATAAAACTATTTCATATTTTTTAAATCTTCGATCGCCTTTTTAACGTCGGCTAAGCCTTTGGTGTTGTTCTGTTTCGTAAATAGCACTTCTGCTTGGGTCAAAAACTTAATCGCTTCATCCTTGCGCTGTTGCTTGCCTAATATCTGCCCTAGCTCAAACTGCGCCTGAGCATCATTCGGATCGATCTCAATAATTTGGCGATAAGCCACGATTGCTGCTGATGTACTGTTGAGGCGTAAATTTAGATCGGCGATCGCCCAGTACACCGAAGTAAGCCTAGGTTTAGCCGAGGCAGCCCGCCGATAGGCAGAAATCGCCCCATCAAAATCGCCTTGTTTTTCTTTGATCTTGGCAATCGCAATATTCGCTTCAGCATTGCGCGGACTAAGTTTCAGCGCACGTTCAAACTTAGTCATTGCCGTTTCTTCGTCGCCCTGAGATGAGAGCAGAGTCCCAATTGCCACCAAAACCTCTGGATTCAAGGGAGCCATTTTGTCAAGTTTGGTATAAATATCAGCCGCGCCTTTAAGATCTCCCTGTTTTTGGAGGACATAGCCTAAATTTAGGTGAGCTTTGATATTTTTGGGTGCGATCGCAATGACTTGACGGTAAGTTTGGGCAGCACTAGCATAATCATTTTGCTGCGTCATGATGTAACCAAGGCTCTGATAGGCATCGAGATTTTTTTTGTCCAGTTCCACTACGCGCCGATAAGCCGCGATCGCCTCAGGATAGTTTTGCTGTTGCGTATAAGCAAACCCTAATGCCGCATATGCTTTTGGGTCTTTATTGTTGAGTTGAATCGATCGTTGGAAGTAAGCGATCGAATCCGCGAAATTATTTTGCTGAGTCAACAGGAACCCAATGCTAGTTAGAATTCTGGCATTTTTTGGCTCTACCAGTGCTGCCTGCTGATACATCGCCAACGCGCCTTCAATATCTTTGCGTTGCCATAACTGCCGTCCTTGCTTTAGCAGAGCAGTAACATTAGGTTTTGGCTTAGCTGCCTGAGCCAGTAATGTTTGCGCTGACAAGCTTTCTGGCTCTAAACAACCCACATTGAAAACAATTAACGCCACAACAGAAGTAGCGATCGCACCAAATCTACGCATATAACATCTATTAATTTACTCTTTTCCATCATGCCAGATTTACAAACGCTAACTGGTCTTAGTAACCACGACGATCAAGATTTCGATAATTCCCGTAGTACTGATTGTAAGGCTGTTGATAAATCGGCATTATGTATCTGGAGTCGAGAATGACTGACGGTGACTCGACTGGTTGTTGATAGATCGGAAGCCTATATCTAGGATCGAGATAGACTGGTTCGTTAACTCCATAATTTGGCACTGCATATCTAGGGGGAATGCAGATTGGGCAGTTGTAAGAGGAAGGAATAGCATTTTTAAGGACGGGGTAAACTGGCACGGGATAGACTGGATAACTGTAAATAGGAGTCCTCGACCCAGAATTATACCCAGAGCTATAAATAATCTGGATATCAGCTTTTACTGGTTCGATCGAAATATTCATGCCAGCCAGCAAAACTAAAGCACTAATAAAAATTTTCATCTTAGGTTTACCCAGAAATCTTCTACCAGACCAAACTTTTTATGCTCGCAAACACCTAATACTCTAGCTAAAATTCTCGAATCATGGGTTTGCCATCCTTGAATTCGCCAACCAGAACAATATCGGTCACGCCAACAAACAAGCCGTTTTCCAGTACACCAGGGATATTATTCAAAGTCTTTTCTAGCTCAGCAGGATCGGGAATATCAGCGAAAGTCACATCAAGTACGAAATTCCCCTGATCGGTAATTATCGGCCCATCTTTTTTGATCGCAAGACGTAACTCTGGTTTACCACCTAGCTTTTCGATCGCTTTAGTGACTGGGGCGATCGCCATCGGTAAGATTTCGACAGGAACGGCAAAAGTCGATCCCAATTTCTGCACAAGCTTCGACTCATCGACCACGACGATAAATAACGCTGCTAGAGAATCAACCACTTTTTCGCGAGTATGAGCCGCACCACCGCCCTTAATCAAGTTTTTCGCAGGATCGACTTCATCAGCACCATCGATCGCCACATCAATTCGATCGACATCATCCAAAGTCCGAACTGGCACACCATACTTCTTGGCTAAAATCGCCGCCGAAAAAGAAGTAGGAATGCCGATAATATCCTTGAGTTCGCCTGATGCTAATCTTGCACCCAACTCTTCGATCGCATAAGCCGTAGTCGATCCAGTTCCCAGCCCGACCACCATACCCGACTTCACCCGCTTTGCCGCCGCAATCCCAACTTCTTGCTTCAGTTGTTTAATCGCATCAGGAGTAACAGTCATATATAGTCAGGTAGAAACATCATCATTTATACTAGCGTGACAGGTCACCGAAGATTAAACCAAGAAAATCTGCGATTGCAATTGACTCAAGTTACATTGCTTTGCTAACATGGTGTGCTGTTGATTTAATTTACCAAACGGCAATACATTTTATTTTATGCCCACTATCCAGCAGCTCATTCGTAGTGAGCGTCAAAACGCAAACGAGAAGACCAAGTCTCCTGCCCTCAAGAGTTGTCCTCAGCGACGTGGGGTTTGTACCCGCGTGTATACAACTACGCCCAAAAAGCCAAACTCAGCTCTCCGCAAGGTGGCAAGGGTAAGACTGACCTCTGGTTTTGAAGTGACAGCCTACATTCCTGGTATTGGGCATAATCTCCAAGAACACTCTGTGGTCATGATTCGTGGCGGTCGGGTCAAAGATTTACCTGGCGTTCGCTATCACATCATCCGTGGCACACTAGATACCGCTGGCGTTAAAGACCGCAAGCAAGGTCGTTCCAAGTATGGTGCTAAAAAACCTAAACCAGGACAACCAGCAGCTACTGGCAAAAAGAAATAGTCATTTCATTCCCTTTAGGGTCAAGCAATAAAGAAAGTTCGATCCAATACACCTTCACAGTCCTATAATCCTAATCTCGCAAAACTTATATGTCCCGTCGCACCAAAGTCGCCAAGCGCATCACCCCGCCTGATGCTGTCCATAATAGCCGTCTAGTCAGTATGCTGATTCGTCGATTGATGAAGAGCGGCAAATATTCTCTAGCTTCTAGAATCGTTTATGAAGCATTTGGAGTTTTAGAAGAACGCACTGGCAATCTGCCGATCGAAACTTTTGAACGTGCAGTAACTAACTCAACCCCACGAGTCGAGGTCAAAGCCCGACGTGTAGGTGGTGCGACTTATCAGGTTCCGATCGAAGTGCCTAGCGATCGCGGCGTAGCTTTAGCACTACGTTGGCTGGTTCAATACTCTCGTTCTCGTCCAGGTCGCAGCATGGCAAGCCGACTCGCCAATGAGCTGATGGATGCAGCTAATGAGACTGGCGGTGCTGTGCGTAAGCGCGAAGAAACCCATCGGATGGCTGAAGCTAACAAGGCATTTGCCCATTATCGATACTAAATCGGTAATGACGAGTAATAGTGCAATAGTATTGATGGTTACACAAGAGCTATACTATTCTTAATATTTCCAAGAAACCAAGTTTTATTTTTAATTTCCTTGCATTAAGAGGCAAAAGTCGTGGCACGAAGCATTTCCCTGGATAAAGTACGCAATATAGGCATTGCCGCGCACATTGACGCAGGTAAAACCACTACTACTGAGCGTATTTTGTTTTATTCTGGTGTAGTGCACAAGATTGGCGAAGTGCATGAAGGCACCGCAGTTACAGACTGGATGGTACAAGAGCGTGAGCGTGGTATTACAATCACAGCGGCAGCAATTACTACCAATTGGAAAGATTACAGAATTAACATTATCGACACTCCAGGTCACGTAGACTTCACGATCGAAGTTGAGCGGTCTATGCGTGTGCTAGATGGAGTAGTCGCCGTCTTCTGTTCTGTGGGTGGAGTGCAGCCTCAATCTGAAACTGTTTGGCGGCAAGCCGATCGCTATAAAGTACCGCGCATAGTCTTTGTCAACAAAATGGATCGCACAGGTGCGAACTTCTACAAAGTCTACGGTCAAATCAAGGATCGTCTCCGTGCCAACGCTGTGCCAATTCAAATCCCAATTGGCAGTGAAGAGAAATTTAAAGGCATTGTTGACCTGATCAAAATGCGTGCGTACATGTATAACAATGACGCAGGTACCGAGATCGAAGAGATTGACATTCCTGCTGATGTTCTTGATTTAGCCAACGAATATCGGACTAAGCTGATTGAATCGGTATCTGAGACTGATGATGTACTCACCGCAAAATACCTGGAAGGCGAAGAGTTAACCGAAGCTGAGATCATGTCTGGTCTGCGAAAAGGGACGATCGAAGGCAAAATTGTGCCTTTGGTCTGCGGTTCTGCCTTCAAAAATAAGGGTGTCCAACTACTGCTTGATGCCGTCATCGACTATCTACCAGCACCGATTGATGTCCCCCCGATTCAAGCCTTATTGCCTGATGGCACCACAGTAATGCGTGGCCCTGATGATGATGCGCCGATGTCTGCTCTGGCTTTCAAAATCATGGCAGATCCTTACGGTCGTCTCACTTTTATCCGAGTTTACTCAGGCGTTCTCAAGAAGGGCTCTTATGTGCTCAATTCCAGCAAAAACAAGAAGGAGCGGATTTCTCGCCTGATCGTGCTTAAAGCAGATGATCGGATCGAGGTTGATGAGTTGCGAGCAGGTGACTTGGGTGCTGTTCTGGGCATGAAAGACACATTTACTGGTGATACCCTAACTGATGAAAATGCTCCCGTTTTACTGGAATCTCTGTTCATTCCAGAGCCAGTTATATCAGTGGCAGTAGAGCCAAAGACTAAACAAGATATGGAAAAGCTTTCCAAGGCTTTACAATCCTTGTCTGAAGAAGATCCAACTTTTCGGGTTATGGTCGATCAAGAGACTAACCAGACCGTAATTTCTGGGATGGGTGAACTCCACCTCGAAATTTTGGTCGATCGAATGTTGCGCGAATTCAAAGTCGAAGCTAATGTCGGTGCGCCGCAAGTAGCATATCGAGAAACTATCCGTAAGCCAGTCAGGGCTGAGGGTAAGTTTATCCGTCAAAGTGGCGGTAAGGGTCAATACGGTCACGTAGTGATTGAATTGGAACCTACCGAGCCAGGTACGGGGTTTGAGTTTGTCTCCAAGATCGTGGGAGGCTCTGTTCCGAAGGAATACATCAATCCTTCAGAACAAGGGATGAAAGAGGCTTGCGAATCTGGAATATTGGCAGGCTATCCTGTCATTGACCTACGCGCAACTCTGGTGGATGGCTCCTACCATGATGTAGACTCATCGGAAATGGCGTTTAAGATTGCTGGCTCAATGGCAATCAAGGAAGCTGTACTAAAAGCAGGCCCAGTCTTGCTTGAACCGATGATGAAAGTCGAAGTCGAGGTTCCAGAAGACTTTTTAGGGTCTGTAATTGGTGACCTTAACTCCAGACGGGGTCAGATTGAAGGTCAAGATTCTGAGCAAGGCATTGCCAAGGTGACATCTAAAGTCCCTCTGGCACAAATGTTCGGATATGCTACTGACATTCGATCGAAGACCCAAGGCAGAGGTATCTTCACTATGGAATTTAGCCACTATGAAGAGGTACCACGCAATGTGGCCGAAACCATCATTGCTAAAAACAAAACCAAAGATAACTAAAGACTGAAGCAACTAGCAGGACTAAGGATACATATAAAATGGCACGCGCAAAGTTTGAACGGAATAAACCTCACGTCAATATTGGTACTATCGGTCACGTCGATCATGGTAAAACTACGCTGACTGCGGCAATTACAATGACGCTTGCCGCAATCGGTCAAGCTGCCGCAAAGAAATATGCAGACATTGATGCAGCTCCTGAAGAGAAAGCGCGTGGCATCACAATCAACACCGCTCACGTTGAATATCAAACTGCCGATCGTCACTATGCTCACGTAGATTGCCCAGGTCACGCTGACTACGTGAAAAACATGATCACTGGTGCAGCCCAAATGGATGGAGCGATCCTGTTGGTATCTGCGGCTGATGGTCCTGAGCCTCAAACCCGCGAACACATCTTGCTGGCACGCCAAGTTGGCGTACCTAACCTCGTGGTATTCCTGAATAAGGAAGATCAAATGGAAGGCGAGGATGAGCTAGTTGAACTCGTGGAAATGGAAGTGCGCGAGTTGCTCTCTTCCTATGATTTCGATGGCGACAATATTCCGATCATTAAAGGTTCTGCGCTCAAAGCGGTGGAAGCTTTAACTGCAAACCCTAAAGCCAAGAAAGGCGACGATCCTTGGGTTGATAAAATCTATACTCTGATGGATGCTGTCGATGCTCATATTCCTACGCCAGAACGTGCGATCGACAAGCCTTTCCTCATGGCTGTTGAAGATGTGTTCTCAATTACTGGTCGTGGTACTGTTGCCACTGGCCGAATTGAACGTGGCAAGGTTAAGATCGGCGAATCCGTTGAACTGGTTGGTATTCGCGATACTCGCACCACCACCGTAACTGGTCTAGAAATGTTCCAAAAGACCCTAGAAGAAGGTCTAGCTGGCGATAACATCGGCGTATTGATGCGTGGTATCCAGAAGCTTGATGTTGAACGTGGTATGGTAATCGCCAAGCCAGGTTCGATTACACCACACACTGAGTTTGAAGCTGAGGTCTACATTCTTCAAGAGAAAGAAGGCGGACGTAAGACTCCTTTCTTCACTGGTTATCGCCCACAATTCTATGTGCGGACAACTGACGTGACTGGCACGATCAAAGCATTCACGGCTGATGATGGTACTGATGCTGAAATGGTTATGCCTGGCGATCGGATCAAGATGACGGTGGAATTGATCAACCCAATCGCAATTGAGCAAGGGATGCGCTTTGCAATTCGTGAAGGTGGTAAGACAGTTGGTTCGGGTGTTGTTGCCAAGATTCTTAAGTAACTGAGATCATCACTTTTCTGGCTCAGATAGAGTGAGTAAAAAGCCCTAGATATTTAAATATCTAGGGCTTTTTCGATCGAAGGTGATTAAATTCTTACTTCTTCTTACGATTTTTTTGGCGAGATTTTTTTGCCATTTTATTTTTACTACTGGAGTTAGATTTCTTTAGATTGGCTGTTTGAGTAACAAATGGTTTAGGTTCTGAATTTCGATCTAAAAGTGAGAGGAATTCTTTCAATTCGGGAGGTGTAAAATCTTTTTTTGGCACTTGATCGCGACTTTTTAAGCCCAGTGATACCTGCACCTCATCCCAGTCTCCTTCCATCATGCAATCGATTCGATCGGCGGCAAACGCTTTTTCGATCGCTGGAGCAGACTCTACGGCTTCAAGTTCAATTAAGCCAGAAACTAGAAAAGAATTTAGTGCGATATCATTCTGTTCAAACTGCCCTAGTTGTTTTGTCAGGACTTCGACACATTGAGATCGAGTCTCAGGATAATTTTGGGCGATCTCCGTCAGACACTCTGAAGCAATCACTTGTGCCATGTAATAGTGAGACGGGTCGGCGAGGTAGTTAGCTAATGGTTCGATCGATGCACTGCCGATATTGCCAAATACTTCAGGCATCTCTTCGATCAGCCAGTCGTCGTCTTCACAATTTGCAAATAGACTGATTAATGGTTCGATCGACGCTTCCGCTTTAAGTTGCCCTAATGTTCGCCAAGCATGAACTGGAGCCCAGATCTCTAAGCTCTCAGGATCGGTATTAGTCAAATCTAGGCAAGCTAACTCGATTAGCTCAGGAATATGCTCAGTTGTAAAGCCAAACTCTTGACAGTAGTCAGGAATATGACCGTGTTCAAATCTTTGATCGGAATGCCCATAAGTTAGTAAGCTACTGACTGGGGGAGTAAAACTATGAACCTTTGAACCTGACATGAAGAGATCCTTATACTATTTTGCTGCTCTCATTATCAGGCATCACGATCCGAGTCACACCAAATCTTCGGTTTTTGTTTGAACAAGTCAGTAAAAAGGCTAATATAAGGGGTTAGTGATTATTTAGTCGGTTATCACATCCTGAATTAGTGACCGACTGGGACTTAAGTTATGCCACTGCCTGTTGTTGCTATTGTCGGTCGCCCCAATGTGGGCAAGTCTGCTCTTGTGAACCGTTTATCGGGTGAGCAGTATGCCATTGTTTACGATCAGCCTGGGGTGACGCGCGATCGCACTTACAGACAAGCGTTTTGGAACGATCGTGATTTTACGATTGTCGATACGGGCGGGCTGGTATTTGCCGATGATACTGAGTTTTTGCCGTTAATTCGCCAGCAAGCATTTTTGGCAATTGCCCAGTCATGTGCTGTGATTTTTGTGGTCGATGGGCGCGAGGGCATTACCGCCTCTGATACCACGATCGCGCATTGGTTACGCCAGCAGTCCGTGCCTGTTGTACTCGCCGTCAACAAATGCGAGTCAGCTAATTCGGGCTTGGCTTTAGCTTCTGATTTCTGGCAGCTCGGACTTGGTGAACCGATCGCGCTATCAAGCATCCATGGCAATGGCACGGGTGAGTTGCTCGATGCTTTACTCACACACTTCCCACCCTTAGAAGAAACGGTAACGGAGAGCGAAGAAATTAAGGTGGCGATCATCGGTCGCCCTAATGTTGGCAAGTCCAGCTTACTCAATTCCTTTCTGGGTGAGGATCGTTCGATCGTCAGCCCGATCGCTGGCACAACCCGCGATGCGATCGATACAGTTTTAGTAAGAGGCGGTCAGCAATACCGTTTGATCGATACGGCTGGGATTCGACGCAAAAAAAATGTTGAGTATGGCCCAGAATTTTTTGGGATTAATCGAGCCTTTAAAGCGATCAGTCGTTCTGATGTTGTGCTGTTGGTGATTGATGCGATCGATGGCGTGACCGAACAAGATCAAAAATTAGCAGGGCGGATTGACGAAGAGGGTCGGGCTTGTGTGATTGTGGTCAACAAGTGGGATGCCGTCGAAAAGGACTCATATACAATCTATGACTACACGCGAGATGTCCAGAGTCGGATGATGTTTGTGGAATATGCGCCAATTATCTTTGTCAGTGCGTTGTCGGGGCAACGGGTTGACAAGATTCTCGATCAGGTGAATATCTCAGCCGAGCAGCATCGCCGCCGTGTCTCTACTTCGGTACTAAATGAAGCCCTGACTGAGGCAACATCTTGGCATTCCCCACCTGTAACTCGTCAAGGTAAACAGGGGCGGATTTACTACTGCACTCAAGTTTCTAGCAGCCCACCTGCGATCGTGCTGTTTGTCAACGATCCAAAACGGTTTAATGATAACTACCGTCGCTACATCGAAAAGCAGTTCCGTCAAGCTTTAGGATTCATTGGTACGCCTGTAAAATTTATGTGGCGTGGCAAGAAACCCCGCGAAGCCGAGCGTGAAATGGGACGTAGTTCTAATCGGGCAACTAGGGTTTAAGGCGGTTTCTGGCAAAAAAATTACCCATTCCGAAGCCCCTAAATCCCCAATTTTGGGGACTTTGATTTCAGAACCCCCAGAATTGGGGGCAGGGGGCTAGGTAGATTCTTTAAGGGAAATCTCCTAATAATTCACTTCTTACCGTTAAATTATGATCGCTCTAGACTTTCCTCCAGTCCGTATCCTGATTGTGGAAGACGACCCACTCATGCAACTTGGGCTGGAGCAATCCCTGCAAGAGCATGAGCAAATTACGATCGTCGGTTTAGCTGAAGACGGCTATCTGGGTGTGTCGATGGCACTCGATCTGAAGCCCGATGTTGTGGTGATGGATATCGGTTTACCTCGCTTGGACGGGATCGCGGCTACCCAACAAATCAAAAAAGCTGCGCCTGAAATTCGAGTGGTGATGCTGACTTCGCACACGACCGAAACCGAAATAATCGCCGCGCTTTCTAGTGGGGCTGATGCTTACTGTATTAAAGGGACAAGTATCGATCGACTGATCGCGGCGATCGCGGCGGCTCAAGAGGGCGCAACCTACTTAGATCCGCAAATTGCCCGCAAGGTCGTAGAGCATCTCAAACCACCTGTGGTTCCAGGTAATTTGGGTCAACTGTCGCAGCGCGAACTCGAAGTGTTAAAGCTGATGGTGGAAGGGATGAGTAATCCAGAAATTGCCACCAAACTTTACCTCAGTCCCAATACGATTAAGACTCATGTGCGCGGCATTATGAATAAGTTGGCAGTTGACGATCGAGTCCAAGCGGCAGTTGTGGCTCTGCGGGCTGGTCTCGTTTAGCTAAATTTGGATCATGTTGGAATATTCGGTCAACAGTTCGTCATAGGTGAGACTGTCTGCCTCAGTTTGTGGACTCCACATCAGTTCAAAGGTCAGCAAATTGCTAGAATTAACCCCAGCCAACTTTTGCAAGGCCGCTTCTAAAGCTTCTCTAGACTTGATATCACCAAATAGAGGCTTGTCATTTTCCGTACCAATTAGCAATGTCACAACAATGTAAGCCGCAGGATCTTCGTCAGGATCGGGTTTGTAAGATTGTTGCCCGATCGATCGACCATTCACATTTACCAGAGTTTCGGCACTGAATTTGCTACGTTCTTCGATCGACAGCCGATTAAATACTTCCTCGGCTCGATCGCGGTGAACGGCTTGGGAGCTAGATTGAACGTGTGTCCAGTTTTCGGGTGTGCGTAATAGCGCTAAGACCGATTCTTGCAGCAAAACGCTTAGCCCTTCGGGTGTATCAGTATCTGCTTGCAAACTAATTTGATTTAGCTTGGACTGCACTTCTCTCGCTTCTGCTAATAGTACAACTTGCAATTTACTAACTGTGACCGTTTCATTTTCAAGTTCATTACCTGCAACGCCAGAGCCAGATTTATTGATTGCCTGCCAGATGAAATAAACTACTGCCCCAGCCCCTCCGAGCAGGAGCACAATTACGATCAGCCCAAATATCCAACTGCCATCATCATTACTACTACGATTGCCACCAGAGTAATTATTATTGCCATAGTTCGGCTGGGAGCCAGGAATAACGATCGGGACGATGTTTGTATTGTTGGTGCGATTGGGTTGGTTGAAGTTGCTTGGTGAGTTGTTTGAGCGAGTAGGCGTGTTGGAATTGCTAGGACTAGTCGATCGAGCTGGTGCAGACCTCTTAAATGAACCCCCACCAGTGCGCCCAGCACTACTCCTTGCCATAGCATCTTGCTGCCATGCTGTATTTCCGATCGGATTCAAGGGCAGACCGCTAGCAATTAGGAAAGCTAACAGCATCGTAGACATTAAACGAAATTTTGTTTTTGGCATCGTTAGTCGCTAAACTAGATTACGTAGCATTTCAATAATTACTTGTGATAGAACCAATTTTAATCGGGATTGTCTTGGGTTTGACCGTTATTACTTTAGCTGGTTTATTTTTTGCTGCCTATATGCAGTATCGTCGTCAACCTATGTAGGCTGTTAATTCATTATATTTCGTTTGCTTGCCCCTGCTCGATTGGTTATTCGATCGACAGGGGTATTTTACTTGCCAAATAATTCAAGTTGAACCGATTAATCGCAGTAAATTTTCTAGCCCCAGCCCGATCGATAGACCTAGCCATGCACTACTGCTAAGCGAGAGAAATGCCTGTTGACGAGGTGTTTGAGGTTCGGGCATCTCGATCCGCGCCCATGACCAAGCGATCGAAGCAGGAATAGAAATCGCGATCGGAATCAAGATCGTGCCCAGAACTCCAGAAATGCTACTGGAAAGAAAGAAGAGCGAAATCACGATCGAGATCGCATGAGTGAGGATGGCATAGACCACACTATCGACAGGCAGAACGAATATGCATCCCAATGCTATAGCTACCAAAATCGCCAGTTGCCACGTCCCCGCCAAAATTAGTAGCAATGCCAATGCCGAGGTGAAAGCTAATAAGATCAGTCCCGCCGCAGGTACAGCTTCATCTTCAGCCAATACCCAAGCTAATGCTCCCGCAATTGGGGCGGCGATCGCAAATAGCCATGCCAGCCACGAAGCACTATAGAATGACAAAATCCAGCCCAAAATAAAATAGGCGACCAGTAATAACCCAAGCGGCAAATAGGGAGTTTCTTTCATAGCTCCAGCTAACGTTACGGGATCATTTGCATTCTAGAACTTTTACTTCATTCTGCTCACGATAATTATTCAAGAGTTCAGCACATTCGATCGAAGGTAATTGATGTATTCTTATAGCTATTGGGATTGTGAGGAGTATTCATAGTGTCACGTTTTCGGGGCTCTAGGCGTAGATTTTTGCGAAATTCAGTTTATGCCGCGTCTGCGATTGCAGGCACTGCAATTTCCTCCATCGGTCTGTCTCAATGTGGCTTGTTTGAAAATGGCACACCTGCTCCAAGCCCTACTGATACGGTTACACCTCCCCTACCTCAAGGAAATAAAGATACTCTCTATATCTATGGCTGGACGACCTACGTTAACAATGAAGAGGTGGTCAGGGGCTTTACGAAGGAAACTGGAATTAAGGTAATGAGTGACACCTATGACTCGCTCGAAGTCATGGTTGCGAGGATGCAAGCTCTAGGAAAAGGAGCCAGCTACAGCATCATCTATCCCAGTGATATTACAGTCTCGCTGATGACTGAAATCGGAATGCTTTGGCAACTTGACAAGAGCGCCATTCCTAACCTAATTAACATTGATGAGAAATTCCTCGATCCTACTTACGATCCCAAAAGTGCTCATAGTATTCCCGTTAACCTTGGCACGACAGGGATTGCTTATAACGTTAAAGCCGTAAAAGCGGCGGTGGGCGAAGAACCGACTGATTGGAGTGATCTGTGGAAATACAGAGAAAAGCTGAGGATTACCCTACTCAATGACATTCGATCGGTTATGGGTGTGGGACTGCGCGTTCTGGGGTATTCGATCAACACTACCGACCCGTCTGAGATCGAGCAAGCGTATAAAAAACTTCAAGAGTTAAAACCTTCGATCGCCAGTTTTGAAACTGATGCTTGGCGCGATCGATTGATTGCGGGTGATTTAGCGATCTGTCATGCTTACTCTGGTGATGGGCTGAGTGTGGCACGCCAAGATCCTAATATCAAGTACATTTTGCCTAGTAGTGGTGCAGATATATGGACAGATACGGTTGCCATCCCCAAAACTGCACCGAACCTCGAAGCTGCTTATAAGTGGATTAACTACACGCTCAAGCCTGAAGTCGCAGCAAAACTAATTAACGATAATAGTTTCGGTACGACAAACAAAGCGGCACTGCCTCAAGTTTCGGATGAACTAAAAGCAATACCTGCTTGGTCGCCTAGTCAGGCAGATATCACTAAAGCCCAACGGCAGGTGAAAGTTGACCCACAAGCCCTCCGCATCTACGAAGATTTTTGGACAAAATTAACCACAACCTAATAGATCGAGAGTGGTGCTATTTCTGAATTTTTCGGTTGCCTATTTTGCGCCGTAGTCGATCAACCCCAAACATAACGCCTAGAGCCACCAGTCCAGTAGCAGGAGAGAACTCAAACGGAACTGGAGTAATCGTAAAGTTATCTACTAGAAGTCCCGAAGCCCCAGTCGAGTCTATAATATCGACAACTCCGAAACTAATTGTGTTGGAACCAACTAATAACGTACCAGTACTGAACGAGTTGAATGCAGTTTCAGACGAAAAAGGAGTTGAGAAGCTTGTGGCATTACTAACATTAGCCAAAGTAATCAATGCACCATTGAGTACGACGAATGCATAGTCGCTATCAGAGACTTCATTTGTCAAGAATTTCCAGTTAAATGCAATCGTATCGCCAGTAGCTGCTGTAAAAGTTTGACGAATTGCCGAACCCTCAAATGCCGATCCATTTCCCGTATCAAGAGCATTGCTGGCTAATCCTACAAAGGTTTCAAGCGCACCAGGCGCGCCCGCAGGATTCGTCCCAGAGAAATTGAATGCAGGAACTTCAGTTGTATCCGCAGTTGTAATTAGTGCCTGACCGCTACCTTCGAGTGGACCTCCCGCAAATGCCCCCTGAATGCTGGCATCGCCAGTTGTTGTGGCAGTACCAAAGCTGCCATTGAAACCATTAATCGTAGCGGCTGTGGCTGGAAAGGAGATTGCAATACCGCTTATCAATCCAACTACACCTGCGGCAGTGCCGATTGCCAATTTTTCTAGCTTTAACATAATTTTCTCCTACTAAAATCCAATTTTTCTCGATCGATATTGCTTAACTACAGGACAGCGATCGAATCGCCATCCTGTTTGCATAAGACTAGAAACTGAAGTTAGCGGCATTGGCTAGCGTGGCAGAATTCACACCCAATGCCGTGATAAACGAAAGCGGAGCGAAAGCCGAACTAGCACTGCCATCTCGATCGATTTGGACGATCGTATTGCTGCCGCTTGTCAGGAAGTTGAGAAAACCCTGTCCTGTAGCAGTGGCGTAGGTAAATGGTCCGACACTGAGGCTTGTAAACAACGAACCGAGAGCAATCACATCGCCTCCTACGGTAAAATCAGTAATTCGATCGCCACCATCGTTGATTTTTTCGTAGACAAACGTATCGTTACCGCCGCCGCCAGTCAGTTGATCGGCACCATCGCGTCCAGTAAAGGTTTCGTTCGCGGCAGTACCAGTCAGCGTATCGCGACCAGCCGTACCGACAATTTGAGTGGCGGGAAGAGCCACAGCCAACAGATTCAGACCTACCAGCACGGGATCGTGGTCAGATGAACGGAATGGGTCAGGGCTATACAGTCCAGAGATTTGGGCAGCAGTCTTAAAGTTGGTGTTGTAATCGATCACAGTTGGTTCATCGGAGTTAATGTTCCAATGCTCCACGCCAGTAAGCTGACTCGCCAAGCTTCCAGAAATCAGCGCGTGATCCAACGAACCAGTCTGTCCGCCAAACACATAGGACTCAGTTGCAGTATTTGGTCTAATCAGTCCACCTGCTCGTAGTACATCAATTGGATCTTCCTGGGTATAGGCGTTCAGATCGCCAAATACTACCACGTCAGGATCTCCTGATGTTGGAATCACGATGTTATTGATGAAGTTGAGTAGCGCTGATGACTGGGCTTTGCGTGTAGCGTTAGATAGTGCCTGTCCGTCGTTTTGCTCAGTATCTCCAGGTAATGGTGGATTTGCCACTGAACCCTTTGACTTGAAGTGATTGATAATTGGCGTGAACTTCGCACCATTCGAGTTCACTGTGAAGGTCTGAGCAACGGGAGTGCGACCTGCCGTAAATGCAGAATCGTTTGGAGCGATCGCATTACCAAAAGGTGTAACCTTACTAGGCTTATAGATAAATGCTACCTTGATCGCATCTGTGCCACCAGGATTACTGTTAAATCCAACTGGATCGTTAATAAAAGCATAGGTTCCAGGACCCGCTATATTATTCAGTCCTGAAACTAGGTTACTGATAGCTGATGTAGCACCACTACCATTGTTCTCAATTTCAGTCAGACCCACCACATCCACACCAAGCTGATTAATTGCGGAAATAATCTTGTCACGTTGGCGAGTAAACTCTGTTGCAGTTTCAGCACCACGAGGCTCATAGAATAGACCAATTTCGTTGGTGATTGAGATGTTATTGTCCAGATTGGTAAAGTAATTTAGCACATTAAAACTGGCTAACTTTACGTTGGCATTCGCTCCCACATTTGGTGGGGTTAGAGGTCTAGCTGCGTAGTTAAAACTTGGAGCTACAGTTGGCTGGACTCGATAGGCACCATTGCGATCATCCAGGACACCAGTAAGATTGTTGACGTTACTACCAATCCGTAATGTGTTGTTCGCTGGATTGAGGTAAGGAACCGTTGCAGGGTTTTGCGCGCTACTGGCATCATCCAGCACAATTTTCCGCAGGTTATTGGCGGTTTGCAGTGCTGTTACCGCTGCGACATTGGTAGTGCCCGTCACGTTATTGCCAGAAGCAGGGTTATCGTTAGGATCGACAACGTTGGTCGGGGTAATCAAACGTCCATTCGCAGATAGCACTACCTGACCAAACCGACCCAGTTGGAAGTGCTCAGTAACAGTGAGAGGCTCTGGAAATCTTACTAGCATACCTTCGTATCTCTCAAGATCGGAAGCCGCAGTAACTGGCAGATCGATGTCTATTGTGGTCGGCAGAGGGTTATTGTTGCTTAGCACAGATACTGTAGTTGAGGCTAGCTGAGTTAGACTGCTACCCGTTGAAACAAATTCTGCAACGGTACCCGTGACGCGCACCTTGTCTCCGACCGCTACGGTTGCCGAGGAGAACACTGAAATCCCTTCAGATGTGAGCGGGTTAGCATCTTGGTCGGCATTTTCTTCCTGAACGTAGAAGCCACCCAGTCCGGGAAAAGCGCCAACGACAATGCCTTCAATCGTCTTGGTGCTGCCAACTACGGGGCTGGTTGTGCCTGTTCCTTGAATGCCGCTAATCAGATCGGTATTCGATGCAGCCGCGCCAAGAGTGACTGTATCCGTGCGGAACTTTTGGAAGTTATCTGGGCTTAAATTCTTGGAGGCAACTCCGTTGGCGTACCAGACTGTATCGCCGTTGTCGCTGATTACTTGGATCTGGCTGCTGTCTGTGAGAGCACCACTCGGCAGAATCAAGCTCTCAAAACTGCCGCCAGTGTTCAAACTGGTTAAGTTGGCGGCGCGCAAAACTGGAATATCGACTGCATTACCAGTCCAAGTATAAAGACGGAAATCTTTAGGGGCTACTCCTGTGGCGGCATCGGCTGGACCAGCCACAATCACATAGCCATTTGTTCCATCTCCCTGAATCTCGCGAATGCCTCGTCCGCCTAAATCGAGTTGGATTGGAGCACCGAATGTCGCGGAACCTGAAGCACTTCCACCAGAACTAAGAATGCTTGTAAAGTTTGTGACAGAGACGATTAGTGCTTTTGTGCGGTTAGTTGTGGGTTCGATCGGTGCTCGAAACGATACATAGGCAGTAGTGCCATTGGGAGCGAGGGTCAAACCTTCGATACTAAAGCCATTCCCAGCAGGAGCTTCTGGAGCTACCCCAGCAGCAGCACTAGCAGACAGCCCCAGAAACCCTGCTCCCAGTCCATGACCGTTGGCATTATCCCAAGCAATCAGATCGTCTTCCAAGAAATCGTAACGCCCCGCATATGTGAGTGAAGTCGTTGCGCCTGTTCCAGTGACTGTAGTTGAAAAAATGCGTTCTCGTTCTGGTCGATCGTTACCAACACTGGAGTTACTGTGAGAACCTAACCAATAAATTGTGTTGCCGCTGCGTGTAGAAGCTTCGATATCAACTTCATTATTCGGACTCAAGCCCAGACTAGTAGAGAAGTCAAATCCAGCGATCGACAATCCTGAATCATCTCGATCGAATAGGCGAAGTACTTGGTCTTCGTCGTCACCAACTAATATATAGCCGCCACCAACATCAACAGCAGTACTTGCATCACTTGTGCCAGTGAGGAAACGACTGGTGCTAGGAGTTCCAGAAGCAGCAGAAGCAGCGTAGTTAATCGTGTAGTTGGCGGTATTCGAGCCATCGCTGACGGAAACTGTAATGTCAGCAAATCCTACTCCAGTAGGATTAATCTTGAGATTGCGAGCCGCGCCAGTGCCACTCAGAGAGAGATTAGCGTTGGGTACAACCGCAGCATTGTTACTCGTAGCCGTAACGATCAGATTGCCAACAGGAGTATCTGTATCTGCTAAGCCAAAATCAATCCCCAAAAATTTTGCAGGGTCGGTAGGATCGCCGATCGCACCACTCACAGATCCAGCAATTGTCGCAGCTAAATTCACAAGCGGAGAAGCAGTATTTTCGGAAATTGTTGGAGCCAACCCACCACCGCTGCTATCAGTTATTGCAATGTTTTGGGTTACTGTGCCACCTAAAGTAATCCCAGAAGTAGGCGAACTGATTGCCAAGATCGCGGTTTCAGCACCTTCGGCAATGCCGTCATTGACAATGGTAAATGTGACTGAACCTGTGGTCGTTCCATTCGGAATGGTAATCGTGGTATCGCTGAGCGTATAATCTCCGGCTGTAATGCCTGTGCCAGACACCCCAAGACTTACGGTTTGATTACCTGTAACCGCACTTGAAGCTGTAGCTATAACTGTAATGATGCTAGCTGATGCCTCTGAACCAGAATTAGAGCTTACAGAAAGATTAACTGTAGGATTACCACCAGAGATTTGAAATACCGTGGAACTAAAAGGGACATCAGGTGGAGTACCATCAATACTCTGGTCACCTGTGCCATCTTGGGTGAGCCAGTTAGCTGGGTTATTAATCAGAGTGAGATAGCTACTAAAGCTTGCTTGTCCAGAACGAGTACCGTTGTAAGCTGCTATATCTGCATCAGGGTCGACTACGCTCAAATCAATTGCATTAGTACCAGCAGTAAGTCCCGTATTAGATAGAACACCATTAGCAACAACGAATCCACCATTAGTAACTGCCGTGATGAAAGTAGGAGCAGCAGCCGATCCCTGGTAAGCGTAAATTGTCTCTCCTGAGGCACCGATCCCGCGATTTGTGCCACGCCCAGTAACAGGAGTTGCAGCAGTTCCAGTGCTGGCAGCGATCGCTCCCGAACCAATATTATCGATACGGACAATTGTGCCAGCAGGAACTATAGAAGTTGCCGTCCAGCTAAATGCTCCCTCATTAGTATCAACAAAAGTAGTGCCGTTCCACTCATTATCTTCAAAAATAATTTGTTCGCCGCTGCCAATGTCAACAAGGGCAACAAAAGCAATATTGTCATTTCCATCAGCATTGAAGCCAACAAATGCGATGTTTCCAGTTGCTAAAGCCATAATCTTAGTTCTAGTGTATAGATAGTTAAAACTTTGTGCGTATTGTCGGGATTAAGGAGATAGCATTGACATTCGGCAAGCGCACCAACAAATTACCCCCTTGTTAAAAGTAAATGGCTTTAGTCATATCTTGAGTTAACGACTATTTAAGATCACATGGAAATTAGATTAATAAGACATAATCAACCCCAAAACTTTGAATAAGCTGTCTGGCTAAAGCTAAACCTTAGTTACTAAAAAAATATGCCTGACAGCACCGTCTATTCATATAAATTTCAAGATTTTGTTTTAGCAAAATCATCGTAAAATAAAGGTATTGGTTTAAGTGTTGGTTTAATGTGAGGTTGAATAGCGATGAATAGATTATGGGATAGCCGTGGGCTAAATTTCTCGTATGCTTCTTTCTGTTTGAGTGCTGCTGGTCTTGTCCTTCTTTCTGCTGTGACTAATGCGGCTGAGGCCCAAACTCAGGAGACTCAAGTAATAACTACGCCTGAAAGTATTCAGGCAAATCAGCAAAATTTCCAACCATCTCAAGTTAATAATTCTAATCAGCTTTCTTCTGATTCTTCCAGCTCTGGCGGTTTAAATTTTCCTGTCCCTGATTCTAGTTCAGGATTGAAATTGCAGCCACCAGCTCAAGACGATCGACAAACGATCGATCGACTAGAATTTCGAGGATACACATCTCAAAACCCTGAATTACCTGGCGTGCCCGATCGATCGGAAGCGGATGTGAAGGCATCAACTTTGGTTTTAACTCCATTACAAAAGCCGCCAACGAGACTATTTAATCTAGAGACTGCCAATCTATTATCTCCAGGCGAGTTTAATACTTCGATCGGAGCGATTTTCTTTCTCAAAGATCAGATTGGACAAGGAACTGGTTTGCAGGTTTTTAATGGCTCAATTGATGCAGGCATTAGTGACAATTTGCAGCTAGGGATTGCCGCATCATTTTTCGATGACGATCTGGGTCGGACGATTAATGGATTTCGCTATAAGTTTAGGTATGCTGCGATCGCACCTAATATCAAATATCAGTTTTTCCAGAATGAGAGCTTGAGTTTAAGTGCAGCAAGTTCGATCGAATTTTTGGACTTTAAAAATGGGCCAGATCCATTTTATTACGGCACACAACCAACGATTGACGCGAAGTCGATCGTTGGTACGATCCAACTCCCACTCACCTATAGCACCACTAACCGCGAACTCCAACTCCACCTCACACCTGGCATTGCCTTCTTCCCAACTAGCCTCAGTAACTTGCCATTCTACGGCACGGTTTTTAATCTGGGCGCAGGTGTAAGTTGGCAAGCGATGTCTCGGCTCAGTCTGTTTGCGGATGTCAATCTTCCTGTTGGCGGCACGAATGCTGTTAGCTCTAAAGATGGGTCTTTGTTTAAAAAGCTGGTCTTTAGTGCAGGTTTACGTTATCTCGTAAATCCAGCCGTGGGATTGGATGTCTACGCTACTAATGCTTTGGGAGCTACACCTGCCACTCGGTTTTTGGCGTTTTTACCCGATGGCGATCAAGTGGCGATCGCGGCAACGCTCAACTATGCTTTTGGCAAAGGTAGCAGCTATGCCTCCAGCTTCCGTGATGGCACACGAGTTCAACTCAGCAAGCGCGATACCCAATTGCTATTGGATGGGATCACGCTCACAACTGCCGATACATTGCCGCCAAACACGGTTCTGGTGCGAGCGGGTGGGCTGAAGTCGGAACTGGGCTTTAACCTCGCTTATGGTTTGGCGAATGATACTCAGTTAGAAATTTTTGGCGAACGACTCAGTAATATTCCGAATCGCGCTGATACGTTTCGATTTGGCGGAGCGGCGAAGTTGAGGTTTCTCGATCAGGTGCAAGGAGATTTTGCCAGTGTGAGTGTGAGAGGTGCTTTTGCGCTAGACACTTCTGGGGATCGTGGCGCAGGGGGCTTCTTCACGATTGAAGTGCCTGCCACCTATCGTCCAATCCCTGAAGTTGCACTATTCGTCAACCCCAAGATTGGATTCCTCGGTTCAGCTACAAGCTTACCGATCCTTAATCGCACGATTGCTGGGATTGGACTGGGCATAAATTATGAACTGTTCGGCGGTCTGCAATTGATTGGAGAAGTCACGCCTGTATTAACGGGAGAACGGAGCCTTTGGAGTGCAGGGATTCGCTATTTTAATCCTGATTTGAATTTGGGAGCCGATCTTTACGGTAGCAACTCTGTCGGCAACTACACTGCTAGGGGCGTAGTCTCGGACACCAACGGTAGCACTGGAATTGGGTTTAACTTACACTGGCTATTTGGGGTGAAGTAATATCCACTCTCAAAGTAAAGTTTAGAGTAAAAAGAGTCCATGACATAGCAATCTGGACTCTAAATCCGAACTACAGCAAGATGGGCTATTTCATCTTACTTGCCGCTATTTTGGCATTGAGATTCGATCGAATCGACCAGAAAAAACCAGCAATTTTGCCATTAAAAACATGATCGAATTCAACTGCTAGGCGGTGACATAGACAGCTAGAGGTACGCGCTTAAAGGCTGGCATACCAAATCGATCGAGTTTTCACTTAGGAGTTTTTTTCTGTGGGCGATAGGAGATATTTTTAGGAATTCGAGCATACACTTGCTGTCCCAACCATTGCGATACTAATTCTTTGAACTCAGGATCGTTCATATAACGGGCAAACAGATCTTCATTGATTTCCATGCGCTCGATAAATAGGGACTCTAGTACTTGTCCAAAAACGAGTTGAAATTTGTCGAGAGGATTGGCTTGGGCTGCTTGGGCGATCGCTTCAACGGGTGCGACCAAAATTTGATGTGCCTTTTAGTCAGGGTTATGGTTATTTTACAAGTAATATAAAATATCCGAAAGAACAAAAATGGAAATTCGCAACTTTAAGATTGAAGATCGCTTAAACATATAACCCATAAGCCTTGTGTTCATTTACATCAAATTCTGGTCACACCCATTAGGAAGCTCGATCGACCTCAAAACCCTGACCGCTCCTAACCCCGCCCTGCTTCGCGAGGACGGGGAATGCGTCA
>ENA-ORBV01004677-ORBV01004677.1-microbial-mat-metagenome-genome-assembly--contig:-NODE-4677-length-25991-cov-13.245659_pt1 | contig 25991 bp, 28 predicted proteins | sample MGYA00237777_ERZ505514 | MGnify/ENA primary metagenome ERZ505514 (study PRJEB26160, sample SAMN06269048) | microbial mat metagenome | isolation source: Oligotrophic lake microbial mat | place... | reverse complement strand
TGAAACAGACAAAGGCGTCGTGGACATCGGTAGCATTTCTCGGCAGGTGGAACCCATACTGCCGATGGGGCGTCGCATTTCACGGCGGCGCGGCGTGGGGGATTAAACATCAAATCTGTATGCGAAGCATGTCGAACAGCAAGTTCTTTTGAGGACCTCGATACTGATCATCTTGACTCAAAAACTCTGTTGCCCAAATCCACGAATCCGAGGCTCCGAATACATGCTGGTGTGCCGAGCACAATTGCGCTATGTTGAACGCCTCAACCCATTCGTCGTCAACGTCCACAGCATTCAATTTCAGATCACCATACGCATTGATACGCAATAACGAAGATTCCGGACAGATGAGAAGAAGACAAAGATTTTTGGATAGTGGTAATCGTAATTCAGTACCGGGAACAGCTAACCCAGCGCGTCCTACACGTGTAACCGGATTGATTCGTGTTGGATCGGCTGCCATTGCGATCCAATTGTCACTTACCACGAAACCAGTCGTATTACTGGCTCGCAGAAGCCGCATCTGTTTATTCGCCAAATGCTCAATTGACGCGTGAGGCCCACTCTTCACATGCCCAGCGAAGAAATCGTGAGCGGTTGCCTTTGGTGGAATGTTCATGCCTGATGCTGAAAATAAATTCAACAACTCTTCGACGTTAGATTTTGATGCCGGATTTCGGGTCGCATGTACTGCGACATACTTCAATAACAATGCGCGATCATTGTCGCTCAACGGTTCAAGCGATTCTTCTTCACGGATGCGGTTAAAGATCACTGCAGCATCATTCTCAATTGGCTTTAAGACAGAATCTGCACCATCGTCGCCAATCCCATAGATGGGAGAGTCGTAGTAACCTTCCTGTGCGCCTACATCATCAACGAACTTTTCTTCGATTACATCAGTCCGCTTAGTAAAGCACCACGCCTTGCGTTGGCGTTTTGAACCCTTGCCAAATCCGCGCAGGATGAACCTTGGCAAGTAGTGGTCATGCTTCGGTACTTGATTGCTCATGAACGAATCCATAAATGCTGAATTGACAGAATAAAACGGAGGGAAAAACGGAGAATAACCAATTAACCTTTCAGCCAGCCTTGTTTTTCATTCTTTTTATAGCGTTCGCCGCCTGTGCTTTCTCAATGCGTTCGATTGCGCGACCAAGCTCCGCGACGGCTTTCGAGTGGCCCGGTCGTTTCTTGGATTCGACAATGGCGCGGCTGATCGCGGCATTGTCTTCCTCTGTGTACGGGGCGACGAAAAGATCGGGCTCATCGATCGCATACCGCGGTGCTTTGGAGGTTGTCGCTTCTCGCTGCCGCTCGCGCAGCTTTGCCTCCATGCGGCGAATCTTCGGGAGGGCTTTCTTGTACTGCGCGGTCTTGCGGTGTGCAGCCAGCGCACGGCTGACTGCAGCGTGATCGGCTTCGGTGGGCACGCTTGGCGGCACGCATAGATCGAAGTCATAATCGAGTTTCAGCTTGGCCATTGGTCGGTTTCCTCGAAGTAGCTTGTGATGAGCCGCTGGGCCGCGTCCTGTGTGATGATCATACGCTGGCTTCGGGCCACTTGGAACGCACCCAGACTCTCCATGTAGTGGCCGATCAGTTCTGTTTTCGCATCAAACGAGAGAGAGCCTTCAAATCCGAGTCGCAGCGACTCCTGGCACGCAAAGGCAAATAAATTGCCTGGCACTCCAATGAACTTTTTGCGGTTACCGACGTTGTGCGGGGCGCTTTCAACCAAGTGAACGAAAACGTGGTCACGTTGCGCCGCAAACGAAATCAAACCCTGTACCTTGCGGTCACCTCGGATTGTCAGTGCTGCAACCTTGCGTCCCATTTTAACTTCACCTTGCCAGTTGAAGTTCCATTTGCCCAGTCGTCTCTGTGAGGGCTTCAATTCGTGCCACCAGACGATGGTGGTGCTTAAGGATTCACTTGTGCCGATCTCTACGATCGAGCGAGTGAGACCGTCGATTTCAATGTCGATCAAGCTCATGCGATTGGCCCCGGAAATTGACGCATTGCTATGAGTTTATTGTATGACTCCATGAAACGCGGAGCGAAGCCGCAAGCGGCTAGCCTTCGGTCGCGGCCATTTCACTCTTGCTGGGCATCAATGCGGGATCGTTCGGGGATACATGATGCTCGCGCGGGATCAGGCTTTCGCGATCTTTAGGCCATTTGTCACTGAGCATCAGATTGATTGCATCTTCGAGTTCTTCGACGAGGAACGGCTTGCCTTGCACTTTATTGAGACCTCGTGCATCGACGAGGAACTTGGCACGGATCAAAAGGCGAAGCTGGCCCATGTTCAGTTCGGGGATGAGGACTTTCTTGAAGCCTGCGAGTACCTGTCCCAGATTGCGAGGCATCGGGTTGAGATAGCGCAGGTGAGCGGAGGAAACGCGCAGGCCTTTGGCGCGGGCACGATCGACTGCGGAGATGATCGAGCCATAGGTGCCGCCCCAGCCCAGCAGAAGTAGATCCCCGGTGGGGTCGCCACGGATTTCTAGTGGCGCGATGTCGTCGGCGATTTTTGCGACCTTGGCGTGGCGGAGGTCGGTCATGCGCTGATGGTTGGAAGGGTCGTAGTTGACGCCGCCGGTGATGTCTGCTTTTTCCAGGCCGCCTAAGCGATGCATCAGATCAGGCGTGCCAGGCACTGCCCAGGGGCGGGCAAAATTTTCATCGCGGGCATACGGCTGATAGGTCGCCGGATCGGTGGCGTGTTTGATGGTGAACTTCTTATAGTTTGCCGCATCGGGAATCCGCCAAGGCTCAGCACCATTGGCGAGGTAGCCATCGGTGAGCAGAATGACGGGCACCATGTGCTGCATGGCAATTCGACAAGCCTCGATCGCGGCATCAAAGCAATCCGAAGGCGAGCGCGGCGCGATGATGACGAGCGGGCTGTCGCCGTTGCGGCCGAACATGACCTGAAGCAGATCGGATTGTTCGGTCTTGGTGGGCAGACCGGTGGAAGGGCCGCCGCGCTGGACGTTGACGATGACCAGTGGAAGTTCGGTGACGATGGCGAGGTTGATCGCTTCGCTCTTAAGGCAGATGCCCGGGCCGCTGGTGCCGGTGACAGCGAGCTGCCCCGCGAAGGCAGCGCCAATCGAGACGCAGACAGCGGCGATTTCATCCTCAGCTTGAACAGTCTTCACGCCGAAATGCCGCATGCCTGCGAGGTATTCGAGAATCGAACTGGCGGGCGTGATGGGATACGAACCATAGACCAGCGTCTTATCAGAGAGCGTTGACGCAGCGACGAGGCCCATCGCCAGGGCTTCGTTGCCGGTGATCTTGGTGTAGGTGCCCGGTGCGACGTGAGCGGGATCGATCTTGTAATGCTCACTGAAAATCTCAGCGGTCTCGCCGAAGAAGTAGCCGGCTTTGAGGGCGCGGATATTAGCCTCGGCGACGGCGGGCATCTTTTTCTTTTCGCCGAAGTAGGTGTTGAGGTAATTGATGGTCACATCGAGCGAGCGATCGTAGAGCCAGAAGATCAGCCCGAGGCAGTACATGTTTTTGCAGCGGCCGATTTCCTTGCTGCCCAGGCCTGAGTCCTTGAGCGCCGCCTCATTGGCACGGCTGATGGGCACGCGCTGAATCTTGTACTTGCGCAAATATTTCTCATCATCGAGCGGCGTGTACCCTTCGGGATATCCTGCTTTACGCAGGTTGACTTTTTCAAATTCATCTTCGTTGACGATGACGATGCCACCGGCTTTGACATCGTCGATGTGAGCTTTGAAAGCAGCGGGGTTCATCGCGACCAGCGCATCGACTTCATCGCCTGGCGTGTGAATGTCGTTGGAGGAAAAGTGAACTTGGAAGCCGGAGACACCGGGAACGGTGCCTTGCGGAGCACGAATTTCTGCGGGGAAATCGGGGAAGGTGGCGACATCGTTGCCGAAGATGGCGGAGGTGTCGGTGAACTGCGTGCCGACGAGTTGCATGCCGTCGCCTGAGTCGCCTGCGAAAAAAACGACTGCTGATTGCAGCGAGCGAATCGGCTTTTCAATCTTCCCAGCGGAGGTGGCTGATGTCACGGGGTGGACTCCTATGGAACATCAAAGTGGGTAACAGGTTGTCAGGACATTCTAACCGTATGCGCGTAGGTTCCAAGTGAAGTTGCTGCCTGCCGCGTGAAAAAGTGAGAGTTTTTGCGGGTGCGATATCTGGTGGAATCGGAGCCATGAGAGAAGGCATCCGCGAAGAATGGGCGCCATCTTGCGGTATAATGTTCGGCTCGCCTTGCGACGCTTTGCCGCAGGTGAATGGTGTTTGGATGCGGGCACGTTGCCTATGATTGCGATGACCTTTGAGAGGCTACCTTATGAATGAATCTGTTGTAAATCGGAAGCAGCGCGGGTTGCTTGATATGAAGGCGCAAGCGATGAGCGCGGCGCTATTGGTAGTGGCGAGTCTTGTTCTCATCACCACGGCAGGTTGTGGCGGTGAAGACATTCGCACCTACGATGTCCCCCAAATTGCGAAGGTGCCTGATGCTGCCAAGACTGGCGGTGCCAGCACTGGTGCGACGAACACGAACAGTTCCACGACAGGGACGCGACTACTGGCGGCCATCGTGCCGCGTCCGCAGGAAGTCTGGCACTTCAAGATGATGGGGCCCAGCGCTTTTGTTTCGCCGCAGGCTGACGCCTTCATCAAGTTTGCTGAGAGCGTGAAGTTCAAGCCTGCTGCACCAGGTTCAGAAGAAGGCTCGCAGCCTTCGTGGGATTTGCCCAGCGGCTGGACGCAGCGGGCTGGCTCAGGCATGCGGTTCGCCACGATCATCGTCGGTGAATCAGCGCATGGGCTCGAACTGACCGTCTTTCGCTTTGGCCCGGAATCAGGTGACATCAAATCCAATGTTCGGCGCTGGGCGGGCCAGGCCGGGGTGACTGATCTGAGTGATGCGGCATTGGCCGACATGACGCGTCCGCTGATTGTGGATGATCAATCTGCAACACTCGTCGATGTCACTGGCCCAGGCAGTGGCGGCGATCCTTCCATGGCAGGCCCTGTGCGCCCGCAGCAGCCGCAGCCGCCCGCCAAGCCCGAGCGACTGGCCGCAGCTGCACCCGAAGGTTTCACTGCTGATCCTAATCCCGGTCAGTTTCTCATTTCGAAGTACGACATCACCAAGGATGGCAAGACTGCCTCGCTGACCGTCAGCTCTGCTGGCGGCGCGGTGGCAGCCAATCTCAACCGCTGGCGTGAGCAGGTGGGTCTCGAAACCTGGGATCAGGAAAGTATCCTCAAGGCACTCAATGACAAGAATGAGTTGAACGAAGCCGAGATCAATGGTCGTGGCTTCCTGATCGTTGATCTGACTGGCCCGGAATCACTGGGCGATGGCCGGGAAAAGATTCTCGGTGCACTGACGCCCGATGGCAGCGGCAACGAACGAGCGTGGTTCATCAAGTTTCGCGGGCCAGCGGATCTGGTCGCGTCACAGAAGCCGGCATTTGAAGCGTTTCTAAAGTCGATTCGGTTTGAGAACTAAGCATGACCAGTACAGCACACAGCTCCGCCAAAGAGGTCAATGATGCCATCGGTCAAGGTCGAAGCAGCGAAGCTGCGCCGACGCCGATGCTCGATATGACACGCACCATTCTCAAGCCGTTCGCGTCGCTGAGGATCACCATCGTCTTGTTTGTTCTGAGCCTTTTTCTGATCCTGGCGGGCACGCTCGCGCAGGTGGACTACGGCATCTGGACGGTCATGGAGCGTTACTTTCGCACCTGGGTCGCCTGGATTGAGCTTCAGGTTTTTGTGCCCAATGAATGGGCCATGCGCTGGGGCCTGATCAAAGAGAACGGCGACGTGGTGAAGTGGCCCTTCCCCGGTGGCTACATTCTGGGCGGGGCGATGGTCATCAATCTCCTTTCGGCTCATGCGATTCGCTTCAAGCTCGTCGCCAAAGGGCGGGAGCTTATGCTCGGCATCATCGGCTCTGTCATCGGCCTTGGCCTGATGATCTTCGCCGTCGTTGCTTCAACGAAAATCATCTGGCCGCTGCATGCCCCCATTCAGTTTGGCCCCGCCATTTTCATTTCACTTGGCGCATTCATCGTGGTCCTGCTCTATCCGAGCTACCTCCTTTACGGTCGTCGCACCGGCATCGTGCTGATGCACGCAGGCATCGTCCTGCTGCTCGTCAACGAGTTGGTGACCGGCCTGGGTGCATACGAAGGCCGCATGGAAATTCGTCAGAAGAGTGTGAACAACTTCACGTACAACCTTGAAGAATCAGAGATCGCTTTCATCGAGACGACAACGACGGGCAATCAGAAAGTGATCGCCGTGCCTGAGTCGATGCTGGAGCGCAGTCTGGCCAGTGGCAATGCGATTTCCGATGAGCGGTTGCCTTTCGATTTGAAGGTGAATCGCTTCTACAAGAACTCAGTGCTTCAAGTGGCAACGCCTGAGGAAGCGGCAACACAGAAGGACCAGGCCGACGCGGGTGAAGTGCGCCTCAGCCGTGATAGCAACGGCACGATCGTGAAGCAGTATGTCGCCCAAGAGCGCAGTGTCGGTGCAGGTGTCGATGGCGAAGCGGGTGCGGACCTGAGCAGCGCTTATGTCACGCTCATCGACAAGAAAAGTCAGAAGCCGATGGGCACCTTTCTCGTCAGCGTCTATTTCACTGCGACCATCGGCCAGGAGAGCATGGACTTCGTCGATGGCGGCAATACGCGCTATCAGATGGGCTTGCGTTTTGCCCGGGAATACAAGCCTTACACGATGTACCTCGCCGAGTTTCGCCACGACAAGTTCCTGGGCACTGAAAAGGCCCGCAACTTCTCCAGCGAGGTGGTTCTCATTGATGAAGATCACCCGCAAGGGCGCGAGGCACTGATCCGCATGAATGAGCCGCTGCGCTATCGCGGTGAAACATTCTTCCAGTCAGCGTTTCTTCCCAATGATGCAGGCACGGTGCTTCAGGTGGTTCGCAATCCTGGCTACCTCATGCCTTACATCGCATGTGTCGTCGTGATGTTTGGCATGGTGATGCATTTCATAGGTCACCTGTCGCGCTTCTTCAAGAAGGTGGTTCAATGAACAAGCAGAAGAAACAGTCAAACGAAGTCAACTCGCCGCCGTCACTACCCGCTGCAACAGGCGGATCGACTTGGACACGCTGGTTGCCGCTGGTGGTGGTTGTCGTCATCGGTGCTTACCTGGCGAGCAAGGCGATTCCGCGCTCGATTCCCGGGCCGATGGATTTGTCAGCGGCAGCGAAGATCGCGGTGGTGCATGAAGGCCGTGTGCAGCCGATCGATTCTCTGGCGCGCAATGAACTGCTGATCGACAGCAAAAAAACAACCTGGCGCTCCGATTGGCTCCGCCCTGCACAGGTGAAAGATTACGTCGAACTGGCCAAGGCCATCGTCGAGCAAAGCAAGAGCAAGCCCGCGTCGGTGGGCGGCCGAATCATGACGCTGGCCACGCCCGAGCAGCGCAAAACGCTTGAAGCGACCGCTGCTGCCACTAGCGTGACGCGTCAGATGGAGATGGACCTGCTGATGCTGCTCAATGAGGTGATTGATGACGACGCCAGGCCGTCGCTTCAGAAACATGATGAAGCGCATGGCCACGCTCATGACGAACGGGTTCGTTTCTATTCGCCGGAGGATTGGAAGGATGTCGAGCTTTCGGAGGATCTGAAATCAGGTGTGACGAAAGTTCTGGAATGGGACCGCCGTGATCCGCATGATGAGAAGGCCAAGACCCCGCCGCTCACTGGCCCGCAGGTCATCGAACTCAATCGCATGCTTTTGAGCACGGCGTTCCCCAAGCAACTGCGCGCCATATCCGCAGCACAGGAACCTGCCATCGTCTGGCTGATGGATGTGTTTGCTGACAATCGCCGATCGGATTCGCATCGTGTTTTCCGCGTTGAACACCAGCGCGTTCTGGAGGTGCTCGGCCTGCCCATTCGTCCAGGCGACTACCGCTACGCCATCGATGAAATTCGCCCACGCATGATGGAACTGGATCGCGAAGCCAATCTCGCGCTCAAAACACCTTCAAAAATGCGCGATGCTTATCAGGCGGGCATCATCGACATCGCCAACAATCTGCGTCGGTACATGGCCCTGCAAAGGTTCATGCGCCCGCACTGGATTCCGCCTTCAGCCCTCAAGGGCGACTGGCGCAACATTGAGCAGATCGCCACCGAGTCCCGCGCCACTGGCATCCCCAACGAAGATGCCCGCAATGTCATGTCGATCCTCACGGCTTACAGCAACGGTGATGTAAAACTGTTCAATGAAGCAGTGAAAATTCACAACGATCGCCTGGCCCTGGGCTTTGCGGCGGATGTCTCACGCACCAATTTTGAAACCTTCTTCAATCGCTTCGATCTGTTCAGCCACGTGACGAATCTCTACCTGCTGGTCTTCCTGCTGGTGGTGACCGGCTGGATTCTGTTCCGCTATCCCGCGTGGGCCAAGGCGCTGCAGCGTACTGCGTTTTTCCTGCTGGTCATGCTTGTTTTTGTGCATACCTTCGGCATGTTCTCGCGCATGTACCTCATGCAGCGACCACTGGTTTTTGTCACCAATCTCTACGCCTCGGCAGTCTTCATCGGCTTGGGTGGCATCATCATCGCGCTGCTCATTGAACGCGTCCAAAAGATGGGCATCGGCTCCGCTTGCGCCGCCACCATCGGTTTCATCACCGGCATCATCGCCCTCCACCTGCGCGGCGAAGGCGACACGCTCGAAATGCAACAGGCCGTGCTCGACACCAACCTCTGGCTGGCTACGCATGTCACCACCGTGACCCTCGGCTACTCCACCACCTACCTCGCCGGTGCACTCGCCATCGCCTTCATCATCGGCGGACTCTTCACCAAAGCCTTCGATGCCGAAGCACGCAAGTCGATGGGCATGGTGATCTACGGCGTGGTCTGTTTCTCGCTCTTCCTCAGCTTCGTCGGCACCGTGCTCGGCGGCATCTGGGCCGATCAATCTTGGGGAAGGTTCTGGGGCTGGGATCCCAAAGAAAACGGCGCGCTGATGATCGTCATCTGGAATGCCCTCATCCTCCACGCTCGCTGGGCGGGCATGGTGCAGACACGCGGCATCGCTGTGCTCGCCATCTTGGGCAACATCGTCACCACCTGGTCGTGGTTTGGCACCAACCAACTCGGTGCGGGCCTGCATTCCTATGGCTTCATGGACAAAGCCGTTTTCTGGATCGTCGTCTTTTCTGCATCGCAGCTCATCCTCGCAGGCATCGGCATGATCCCGCTCAGCGTCTGGCGCAGCTTCAGCGATGATCGCGGCGCTACAAGCGCGAAGCGTTCCTATACAGGGCCGTTGGCAACCGCAACAGTTCTGCTCCTTGTCGGTGGCCTGGCGGTGTGGGCACTGCTCGGTTGATCACACTTCATGGACGTACGAAGCACCGCGATTAAAAAGACACCAACGACAAAACAACACCGGCCCAGGCGTAAAGCCTGGGCCGATGTTCTTTTCAGTGCATTGGTATTTCGATCCGCCAGTTTGATTCAGGCACACCTCTGACGTCGGCGCGTCGCGAACACGCCAAGTCCCATGATGGCGAGCAGGGCAAAGGCAGGCTCAGGAATCGCGCTGTCGATCACCGCGCCACTAATGATTCGCATTCCATCTAAATCGCGCGCCGTACCCATTGCGTCGATGCGATGGAGGCGAGGGTGGTTTCGTTGAGGCGGTTCCATGCTGTGCTTGTTTCTGCAAACAGTTCGTCGTAGTCGCGGAACACGCGGTCGCTCAGATAGTGGCCACGCAGATAAGCCCACACTCGTTCGACGGGGTTCAGCTCCGGGCTGTAGGCGGGTAAATTATGCAAGGTGATATTGGCCGGCACCCGCAGCGCCTTGGCCACGTGCCAGCCAGCACCGTCGAGGATCAGTATCACATGCGTGTCGGAACCCGCCGCATCGCTGATGAACTTCAGGTGAGCGTTCATGTAATCCGCGTTCATATGCGGAGCGACCGCGCTGAGTTTGAGTGGCACGCCCAGTTTCGCTTTGAGAATTCGCTGGGCGTCCTTGCCGCGCAGTGTGAATTTGCCTTCCTCGGCCTCCGTCGGTCACGCCAGCAATCGCGTCTTGAACGTCGCCTGCTGTTCGGTCGTGAGTGATGGCGAATCGCCCTTAGCTTTGCGTGGGGTCAAGCCAGCCAATCCATGTCGTCGATATCGGCCAACCCATTGATCGACGAACTGCCCGCTTCGGCCCAGAGCGTGCGCGATCTGCTCACGCGTGAGTTCTTCATCAAGGCCTTCGATGGCCAGCACGACGGCCCGGAGCCGATCGCGCTGAAGTGCGGACCGCTGGCGAGTGGCTTATGCGAAACGCGGTCAATCAAGATCATTCTTGTGATTCATTTTCATGCGTTGCAGCTTGCGCTTTTTTGGGCGAAGGCTCGTAAGCCTCCACAATTCGCTGCACGAGATTGTGCCTGACGATATCAGACTGTTCGAGCGCGATTATGGCCACGCCCTTAACCCTGCGAAGCCGGTGCACTGCATCGATGAGGCCGCTCTGTCTCGGGTCAGGCAGATCGATCTGCGAGGTATCGCCGGTGACGATCATTTTGCTGCCGTGGCCTAGGCGGGTGAGGAACATCATCATCTGAGCGCGGGTCGTGTTCTGCGCTTCATCGAGAATGACCAGTGAATCGTTGAGCGTTCTGCCGCGCATGAAGGCAAGGGGGATCACTTCAATCAGATCGCACGCCATGAAGCGCTGAATCTGTTCGAAGTCCATCATGTCGTGCAGAGCATCGAGCAGAGGGCGAAGGTAGGGATTAACTTTGGCCTGAAGATCGCCGGGGAGAAAGCCGAGCTTTTCGCCAGCTTCGACAGCAGGGCGAACGAGGACGAGCTTGCGCACGCTGCCTCGCTTGAGCATGGCCGCGGCGGCGGCGACAGCGAGGTACGTCTTGCCGGTGCCTGCTGGGCCGCTGCAGAAAGTCAGATCGTGATGACCAATGGCGTCGAGGTAATGCCGCTGCCCTTCGGTGATGGCGGCGACTCTCCTGCCGCGTGAATAAACATCGAGGCCGCCGTCGATGGTGGATCCGAAGTTGCTGTCATCGCCGCTACGCTGACCAGCGGAGCCGACGGGGTGAACGCCGCCCATGACCATGGCGGGGGCGTAGCTGCGGCGATTGGAATTGGCGATGAGGTCCAGGAGCTGCTGGCGTTCCACGGTGCGGTGTCTGCGTGCTGCTTCGCCCAGGGCTTCAAGCACATTGGCAGCGCGGCCGACGGCACTGCTCTCGCCGCTGACTTTCAGGTCGCCGTTGCGCGCAGTGATCGTCACCCCCAGCGCTTCGCGGATGATCTTGAGGTTGCGCTCTGCTGCCCCGACCAGGGCAATGCGTTCGTCACCATCGGGCAAGCTGATCGTCAGTTCCAAGTGCGTTAAACTCCGTGCTGCCGAGGGTTCGGCTTGTTGGGGAACGTGCTATTGTAGCCTTGGATTTTGAGTTGTCGCGCTGCCTCGCAATCTTCCACCATGTTTCGCTTACTTTTCATCTTCGCACTTTTGTTTGCCGCTGGCTGTAGCGCCGGGCCGCAGTATCCGCTGCGGTCGCATGAACTGGGCGTGGTCGATGTTCGCGAATTGCCGCAAGGTGATTCCGTTTCGAGTGAAGCGTCCACTGCAAAGTGGAAGGCCCCATCATCAAGACTCGCCATCGATCTTGAACGTGCAGTCAAACGCGCGGACTGGGGGCTGCTCGAATTATCGTCGCTTACTCAGCCATCAAAAGATAATCTGCACTTGCCGCTGCGTGTGGAAGTGCTGCTGCCGGATAACCGACTCGCGGTGATTCATGCCTGGGCCATAGGTGAAAGTGAAGTCGCCGCCGCCGTGATGATCGGGCGCTTTGGCGATCGCAAAGCACAGGACTATTTTCTTCAGATGCTCGCCGACACTTTGGCGGATAAACCAAAGCCCAGACGCGGCGGGACGTTTGAGTTGCCTTGATGGCAGCGAGCAGCCAACGAAACAAAGCAAGCCCGCAGTGAAGCCGTCTGGCTCCCTTGCGGGCTTGCTCGCGTTTGATGAGCCGTTACGCCCATCGCTTTCTCGTACCTCCGCCCCGTGGCGGTCCATCTCCTCTGCGGTATTTGATCGGCTGTGTAATGGTCCCACTTAATCATCTCTTCTCATTCCGGAGGCTCATTACCCAGCGAACAACGAATCGACTATTCTGCTTTCTCTGACTTCAACAGTTCATCGCGGAGGCATCGTCATGCGTACGTTCACAGCAATGGGTTTATTTTCGGTCGTTGCACTGCTCATCACCCTGTTTGCAGGTTGCGACACCGCGCCCAAAACCAGCGACAAAGACATCGAGCACGTGGATTATCAGAAGGTCAAGGAATGGATTGCCGCAAGCACCGACAAGCGGCCGCTGCTGCTGGTTGATCTTCGCTCAGCTTCGCAATTTGCTGCGGGTCATCTTCCCGGTGCGGTGCACATTCCGCTGGGTGATCTGCAAGCGAGCGACAGCCGATTCCGCAAAGCGGACAGGATCGTCTTCTATCACGAAAGTTTCACTGGGCTTTATGCAGATCTGGCGGCTAAGAAACTCATCGCCGGTGGTGTGACCAATGTCTCCAGCTACGGCGGCGGCTACATCGATTGGGCCAAGCGCGAATCACGCGAATAGCCGCAAGCGGCTGATCATTTGCCCTGATCGTATTGATCCGAAGGCAACAGTTTTTCCATTTCCGCTGCATCGCTGGGTTTCACTTTGATGAGCCAGGCGTCGCCGTAGGGATCTTTGTTGATCAGGCTCGGGTCATCGATGACTGCCTGATTGAAGGCGACCACTTCGCCGCTGATGCCGCAGTAGATGTCGCTGGTGGCTTTGACCGATTCGATCTCGCCGATGGCCTCGCCTGCTTTGATGGGGCCGGTCTGTTTTTTGATATCGACATAGGTGATGTCGGTCAGTTCATCGACAGCGAACTGGCTGATGCCGATGACGACGAGCTCGCCTTCGGGCTTGTGCCATTCGTGGGATTCGAGATAACGACGATCAGCGGGCGATGCCATGCGGGAACTCCGGGGACGAGGGTGACAGGTCGGATGATAAGGGAGGATTGGAGGGAGTGCGAGTAGCAGGAGGAGAATGGCCAATGGCCATTGAAAATTGCAAAATGCAAAATGGAAGAAGGCGAGGCGTTTCTCGTGCTCAAGGCCTTCACTCTGCAATTCTCAATTTTCAATTGGCATTGGCCAATGGATATTTTCTTCACTCTCACTCACCAAGGTTCGACCCAGATGCTCGCCGTCTCTGTCGGGCAGACCTGTTCGCAGACGCCGCAGCCGATGCAGCCGTGACGTACTTCGATGCAGCCGTGGTTGTCGATGGCCAGGGCATCGGAGCCCATCGGGCACTGCGTGACGCAAAGCTGGCAGTCTTCACCGGTGAGTGAAGTGGGTTCGTCGTAGATGGCGTAGCCACCGCCGCGCAGACAACGGCTTTGATCGGTGATGGCGTAGCCCATTTGAATTTGATCCCGGCTGTCGAGCTTGCGCAGAGCTCCCGTCGGGCACGCTTTCATACAGGACAGATCGGTGCAGACCACGCAAGGCGATTCCCGCGCAATCAGGTACGGCAGCCCGCCCGCCGTGCCTTCTTCCAAACGAATCGCCTGCGCAGGACAGGCTCGCACGCAATCGCCACAGCGGCTGCAAGTCTCATTGAAACCCGGCGCTGGCAGCGCACCAGGCGGCCGCAGAATGCGAAGCCCACTCGAATCCCAGCCATGCCACTGGCCCGGATCGTAAGGCTGATACGCAGGCTTGGGCGCTTCCACATAAGCAGCCACCTGCTCGGCAATTTTCTTGCCCGCCTCTTCGACCTTGTCCAAGCCTTGCAGAAAAAGTTGACGAAAGAACGAGCGACGGCCTGGTGCGGGCTCACGCTTTTTCTTACGCCTCTTTTTGTCGTTGGATTCTGCCATGACCACATCATATAGCCCCGGCCTTGGCCGGGGTTGTTCTACGTTGATGGAAGATGAAAAACAATTGCGGTCTCGGCACTGTGCTGCAGAAACGGGGAACAAAGCTTATCTAAAAGTGCCGTCCGAGCCGCGACGCGTAAGCGAGCGGAGTTTTGTGAAGCGCAGTGTTTCCCGAGACTCCGCAGGCTTACGCCTTGCGGCTCGGATGAGACGAGGCTGTGTGTTTAGTCCTTCTTACTGGCGACTTCGCCGAACTCGATGCCGTTGCGTTCGAGCAGCGTGCCGATGGCCTGGTAGTAGCGGGCGATGGCGGTGTTGTACTCAGCCATTGCCTGGATTTCCTGAATCTCCGCGTTGGCCAGTGTTTCCTGCGCTCGCAGCATCAGGTCAACAAAGTCGGGCGTCAGTTCATCCTGCGCCAAGAGCACACGGAGACGTTCACCGGCAGCGCGGCGGGCCGATCGTGCAGCGCCGATGATTTCATAAGCCGTGTCCAGCGCTCGCATCGTGTCCTTCACATCCCTGACAACCTGCTGAGCCGTGCGGCGATAGTTGACGACCGTCGCCTTGCGCTCCAGTTGACGTTGTGCTAGCGCAGCTTCGGGACCACGGTTGCCCAGCGGCATTTCGAAGTTGAGGCCCGCGATGTAATCAATGAAGTTGCCATCACCCAGCGCATCGTAGGCTGAGCCGACACTGGTCAGACCCACGCCGTTGAAGCGCGTTGAAAGTGCCAGATCAAGCTGTGGCAGACGCTGATTATCAGCGACGCGCTCGCGGATCGAAGCGTCCTTAATTTCGAGCAGCGCCCGGCGAAGCTCAGGACGCTTCTGAAGAGCCGTGCTGACCGAATCGAGCAAGCTGAAGGACATCGCCAGATCAGGAGCGGACTCGAGCGGGCTGATGAGCGTCTCGGCGGACAGAGGCAGGTCATTGGCGTAGATCAGTTGCTTGAGTGCATCCGAGGCCTGCCGCACTGCCGAACGAGCGCGAATCAGATCAGCCCGGCGAAGCTCTTCGCGCGACAGGGCATCGGTGTAGGAATCGATGCGGGCATCTTGAATCAGGCGCTTCTCGATGATCTTGCGCAGGTCGATGGTCTTATAGTAAAGGCGCTGCTGCACGTGGAGCTGCTGGCGGGCAAAGACGAGTTGCCAGTAAGACTGTTCGACGTTGCCGACGACTGTGAGAAGCTGACCGCGCAAATCTTCGACAGCGGATTCACGAGCGGATTCTGCGAGCATGATTTGTGAACGTGTCACATCAGAGCCGAAATTTCGCAGCAGCGGCTGCGTGATGCTGACGAGCACATCCGAGTCATAGAAACTGTTCACGGCGAAGAAGGATGGATTGCGCTCGTTGCGGTTGAAGCCGGTGGAGACGGTGAGTTGGCCACCGGTGGGGAGCAGCTTTCGGATGCCGGTCTCAAAGCCGATGGTCTTCTGCTGCACTGCACCGAAAGCAGCAAGGCCAAGAGCAGCGGTAGGAGGCTGCGGCGTGTCGAGGTATTGGAAGCTGAAGTTGGAGAAGATCGTCGCATCGAAGACTGCCTCGGCTTGCGTCACCTGCGTGTCACTGATGGCGGGGATGATCTGCGCCAGTTTCACATCCAGATTGTTGCGCACCGAAAGCTCGATGGCACGCTGGAGCGTCATCGATACGGACTTGGTTTTGGTGTCGCCCATGAGGTCGCGACCTGTATCCAGTTCGATGCCCTGGTAGGACGTGGGGCCGCCGAGTCTGTCGGCTTGTTCGAGCAGGTTTTTCTCGATGAGAAATTTCTCCACCTGACTGTCGGGCCTGGAGAGTTCGATCACCGGCCCAGCGGCGATGGCTTCGCGGTAGGCCTTTTGAGAAAGAACGAGTTGTTCGTGTAATTCCTGCTCCAGCGTTCGCGACAGTGGGCTGACGCATCCTGCGGTGAGCGTGAGAGCAATGAGGCATCCGGTGCCGATGGTGTAGAGCGGGGTTTGCATAGGTTTTTGAAGATACGTGGCTGATTGGTTTCCGTCAATGTCGGTCGTACAGTGTACGCTTCATGAAGCGAATGGAACGGCGTCCGATACCTCGCTAAGATATGGGCGATCAGGGGAGGGAACAGGAAGCAGGGCACAGACAACAGGGAACAGGAGACAGCCAATCCACGTTAATGTTTCCCCCTTCGATGCCTCTTGTTCCCTGTCCCCTGTCCCCTGCCCTCTGTCTCCTGCCCCTGGAGTTTTCCATGCCTCGTCCGATGACCATCGTAGAAAAAATCCTCGCTTCTCATTCAGGCCGCGCTGATCTCGCGCCTGGGCAGAATGTGTGGGTCAATGTTGATGTCCTGATGACCCACGATGTGTGCGGTCCGGGCACCATCGGCATCTTCAAAGAAAAGTTTGGCCCTCAGGCAAAAGTCTGGGACCCCGATCGCGTCGTGATCATTCCCGATCACTACATTTTTACCTCCGATGAAAAGTGTCATCGCAATGTCCAGATCCTTCGCGACTTCGTGAAGGAGCAGGGGCTCAAGTATTACTACGACCCAGATTTTCTGAACACCGCGGAAGGCTCGGGTTTCCCCAGTCCTTACCGCGATCCTAATAAGACCAGCTACAAGGGCGTCTGCCACAAGGCTCTGCCCGAAGAAGGGCACATCCGTCCCGGTGAGATTCTTCTGGGCACCGACAGCCACACCTGCACCGCTGGTGCGTTTGGTCAGTTTGCGACAGGCGTGGGCAACACCGATGCGGCCTTCGTGCTGGGTACGGGCAAGACCTGGCTCAAGGTGCCGCCCACGATGAAGTTTGTCTTCCACGGCGAGATCCCGCCTTATCTCACTGCCAAGGATTTGATCCTCGCAGTCATCGGCGAAATCTCCGTCAGCGGTGCGACTTACAAATCCATGTACTTCACCGGCGAAGGCATCAAGTCGCTCACCCTCGAAGACCGCATGACGCTGACCAACATGGCCATCGAAGCAGGCGGCAAGAACGGCGTGTGCGATGTCGATGAGAAAACGCTCAACTACGTCAAGGCTCGTTCGACGCGCCCTGATTGGAATATCTTCGAAGAAGACAAAGATGCTCAGTACGTCTTCGAGCATCACTGGGATCTCTCCACGATGGACCCGCTCGTTGCAAAGCCGCACAGTCCTGACAACAAGGACACAGCGCACAACTGCCGTGATGTGAAACTCGACCGTGCCTACATCGGTTCCTGCACCGGCGGCAAGATCACCGACATGATCTTCTCGGCCGCGATTCTGCAAGGCAAGACCGTCAAGATTCCCACCTTCGTCGTGCCCGGCTCCACGGAAGTGCACTCGGACATGCTGCGCCTGGGCATCACGGGTGAGACAAAGAAAGCTGGCGAAAAATCGATCTACGAAATCCTTCAGGATGCGGGCTGCAACATCGGCGCTGCCTCGTGTGCTGCGTGTCTGGGCGGGCCCAAGGATACGTTTGGTCGCTTGAATGAGCCGATCAAATGCATCAGCACAACCAACCGCAACTTCCCCGGCCGCATGGGCCACAAAGAAGCGGGCGTCTATCTCGCCTCGCCGCTGACGGTTGCTGCGAGCGCGCTGACAGGTTTCGTCACCGATCCTCGTGAGTATGTGAGCGAGCCGATCCTGACGGGCAGTGCGGGTGAGATTTGAATCGCTTCGATGCATGAGATAAGGGCACGTTGTCACCATGCCTCAAGCCCAGATCGATTTCGATATCAATGAAGGTCTGTCATCCGTATTGGCATTGGGCGATCAATTGCGGCAGTTAGATCAGGCTCGTGCTGGCGACCGTTGTCTTATCGATCTTTCGTCGTGTGGCCATCTGAGTCCCGATGGTGTCAGTGTGTTGGGCGTTATTGTTCTCGATCTGAAGCATGCTGGCGTAGTTGTGGATTGTTTGCCGCCAATTAGAGATCAGGTTCGCCAGTACTGGATATCCAGTGGTATGGAACAACTGGTTCAAAGCGGCGTGTGCAAGAGCGAAATACTACATTCAGGTGAGGTGGCACCTCTCCAGCAACATACGAAGGCCGCGTTCAGTGATTCGGATCAGGTGGTCTGCATGGTTCGTCGCTTCATCGAACTATCTGCGGATCATGAGGAATATCTTCGCATCTGCGTGAACGAAGTCATTCAAAACGTGCAAGATCATTCAGAATCTGCGGTCGGCTGCGTGATGACGGCGCTCTACAAAGAAGGATGCGGCGAAATTCGAGTGGCGATCGTCGATAGAGGTGTTGGCATCTGTAACTCCCTCAAGAAGCGATTTCCCGACACGACAGCGGTCATCGCACTCGAACGTGTCACAAAAGGGCGATATTCAGCGATGTCCCGGTCGAATAACATGGGGCTGGGTATCAGCAATGTCTGTGGTATTGTTAATGAACTGGGAGGTGACATGCTCATCCTCTCCGGAAATGCATCCGCAGAAAAGCGGACAGACCGACCTTGGAACATCGTGGAGTCCCTCAAGTCTTTTGCAGGAACAGGTGTGTTCTTTACACTGCGAGTCGGATCGTGAGACATGATAAAATCAGGAACTCAATTTGAAGCTGTGCGCCTTAGCGCCATGGATCATCTGGACGCGGAAGGTTCAGTGATTCGCAGCGGTAGACTCTTAGCCGACGCTGTCTTGAAACACGTGTCAATTGATCGTGTCGTAGTCGTCTCATTTAGCGGTCTCAAAGGTGCTGCATCCAGCTATTTCAACGTCTTCCTGCGGCGAATCCAGGAAGTTTGTGGGCTGGCGGTTTTCGACAGTGTTATTCAATTGGAATTTGGAACGTCTATTCAGAAGCAGATTTTCGATCGATCATGGAATGCAATGCAGGACGGGTTGAGAAACTCACCGCTCGATTGATGATTGGATCATTCAGTGTTCATGGAATACAAGATGCAACCTCAAGCACTCATCATCCGCACCGCAGGGACCAACTGCGATCGCGAACTGGCTCATGCGTTTGAACTCGCGGGGGCTGCGACTTTTTCATTGCACCTCAATGAGCTGATCGACCGGCCGCACCTTATGGAGAAAGCCGACCTCATCGGTTTTCCCGGCGGCTTCAGTTATGGCGATGACATTGCTGCCGGTCGCATCTACGCCAATCGGCTGCGCCATCATCTGACCGAGCCGCTCAAGGAAGCGATCAAATGCAACGTGCCCATTGTCGGCATCTGCAACGGCTTTCAAGTCATCACCAAACTCGGCCTGCTCCCTGATCCCGAAGCAGGTCGGCAGACCGCGACGCTTGCTGAGAACACCAGCGGTCGCTTCACGGATAAGTGGGTGAGCCTGGTGGTGCCTGAGCATGGCGTCTGCATCTGGACCAAAGGCATCGAAAAGCTCGACCTGCCCATCGCGCACGGCGAAGGACGCTTCGTGCCTGAGTCCCAAGAATCGCTTCGCTTCTGGCAGACCAGTGGACAGATTGTCCTTCGATACGCAAAGAGTCCAGAGTCCGGAGTCCAGAGTCCAGAGTCTGGTGAATCGGCACCGTTTCCTGGAAATCCCAATGGGTCTGTGGATGACATCGCTGGTGTCTGCGATCCGACGGGCCTTGTGCTTGGCCTGATGCCTCATCCTGAACGGTTCACTCATGCGACGCATCATCCGCACTGGCCTCGCTGGTCAACTGAGCAACTGGCGGCAACGCCTTCGGGCTTACGACTGTTTCAGAATGCGGTCGATTTTGTAAAAGTGAAACTGGCAGAGAAAGCCCGCGAACAGGATGCGGTGGGGCAGGCTTGAGTTTCGATGTGACTGGTTCATCCGAGCCGCAAGGCGTAAGCCTGCGGAGTTTGGAGAATCCATGCCATCCCGTGGCATCCGCTCGCTTACGCTTCACGGCTCGGAAGGATTTTTAGACCGAACCTACGCCCCTCGTTTCGACCATCTCATCAGCGGCCGCTCAACAGCAAAAAACGAAATCGATGCAACGATGATGGAAGCACCCAGCCCCAGCAAGGCGAGTGTGATGGTGTTCACCTGCGCGTTTTGGCGGTTGCCAGTGAGCAGTTTTTTGCACAGTTCCAGACAAGGAAGATGAAAGACATAAATGCCATAGGAGATCACGCCTAGAAATCGAATCGGCGCAAGTTCCATCAGGCCCACGAGCAGTTTCGTGCGCGGCAGCAGCACGAGAATTATCGCGATCAGCAGCGGCACATACGGAAAGTTGTACCGCCCGACCATGCGCGATTCGCTGGATCGCACGGGCAATCGGAACAGTTCATCGAGCGACGGCACCGCGAGAATTGCCAGGATCGCAACAGCACAGAGCAGCACGAAGAAGTCGAATCCAATGGACGGCTGCTTTGCGTCATCATCACTGAATCGCTCGCTTGCCGCAGGTTTATTCATCGCTGCAAACGCCAGCGCCGCCAGCATGCCCAGCAGAAAGTGTGGCAGGTGCGCCAGCATTGAAACGCGCAGCACCGATTGACTCACCCGCGAATTCAGCGCACCAGTAGAAGCGCTGGTGATGATGTAGCTATGGATGAGAAAGGTGGCGACGATGCAGACCATCAGCAGCAGGGCGATGATGCCTTTGTGTCTGGCCAGCGGCGCCAGCGGCAGCATGAGAAATGCGAAGACGATGTAGAACTGCGCCTGCACAGCGATGGTCCAGAATGGATCGTTGATGGAGTACAGAGTCGCTTCGGTGAAGTTGTGAAGCAGCAGGTAGTGCAGAATGATGTCGTTCGTGCCGGCGGCTTTGCCCATGAGAATGAGAGCGGTGAGACAGAGGTAGTACGCAGGGAGAATGCGCGCGATACGGCGAAGGGCGAAACCAAAGAGCCAGCGCGAGCCGTGCGTGGCGCGATCGATACCACTGATGGCGGGCGCGTGCCAGAAGGGGAGGCTCAGGAGAAAACCCGAGAGCATGAAGAAAAGGCAGACGCCGGTGTTGCCGTTCTCGGCGAGTCTGCCCCAGTCGATGGGACCGGTGCGACCTCGAATGGACGGCTTGCCGGTGCTGAGTGTGAGTTGTTGCAAATGGACCGCGAACACTGCGAGGCAGGCAATGGCGCGGAGGCCGTTGTATCCGGGGATGATGGAGCTGCGTTGCATCACGGGTGTATGCGATCATACAGTACGGGACATGAGCCGCGACTCAACGAGTCGCGGACGTGAGCAGCCTGTTGGAGCTTTGATTTATTCAGTGGTCTTGTGGATCAGCGTCTTCGCTCGGTTTGAAACACGGCGCGAAGTACACTCTTTCTGTTCGTTGACGTCCGCGACTCGTTGAGTCGCGGCTCTTACAACACTGCTGTGTGCAGGCCATCAGTTCCAAGGCAGGCGGACGTGTAGCAGATGCTCGATGCCTGAGATAATCGCACCCAGCGCGAAGCCGACGGCCAAGGGAATGCGAGGCGTGTCCATATCGAGATCGGCCTTGACCTTGGAAGCGGCCAGCAGCGCGGCATTGGCGATGCGGCGGAATGTACGCATGACGATGCGATGGCGGATCATCACGACAACGGCGATGAGCGCAGCCGCGATGAAACCATAGAACGCAGTGCCCAGCACCACTTCCCAGTTCGCAGCAATCGCTCCGATGGCGGCCATCATCTTCACATCGCCGCCGCCCAGCGCTCCCGCCATGAAGATGAGAAACAACGGGACAAACCCGGCGAGCATGGCGAAGCCTGATTGCCCTAGGCCGGTGAGCATGCCGGTGAAACCTGCGGTGATGAACCCGAAAACCGCAGCCAGAAGAAAACCAGTGAGGACAGCCGGGCCTAAGAGACGATTGGGAATGCGCTGAGTTCGCCAATCAAAAACCGCCGCGGCGAGCACCACGGCGGTTAGTATGATAAATCTAGTTATTGAAAGCCAATTCCCCTCGTGCGCTTCCGTCAATTGAGTTGTCGTACTCCAAACGAACGACAACAAGCCTTCACACCAAACAATCGCAGCCATTGGAGCATCCCAAATCAATCCGTCTGGAAGGTCTAAGCAAAATCTCGGCTTCTACTGTCGTTATATGGGTCGCAAAATCGGACCCGTAGTTCCCCCATTGTCGGGACACTTGAAATTCGGTGTATCAGACTCATTCTGCGAGTGGGACTAAAACGGTTCGGACTGAAGAAAAAACACATTGTATAAGCATTTTAATTGAAGCGGACGACCCAAATGCTTACCTGTTTAATTCTCCGGATCACGATTTACTTCGCCAGCTTCTTCAGTACCATTAGAACACTATCACAAAATTCTTCGCGCTATCGGAATCGAGCCATCGCACCCGTCAAGTTGCGATCGGACTGTCGCAGTAAATTGTGTGCTACCGCCGCATTCGGGGCAATCGACTGTATATGTCGTGTCAGCATTCGGTGGGAACATGTCATCCGTAGGAAAACACACGCGAAAAGTTCCATGGCAATGGATACACGTTGCGGACTGTTCGTGTGCAGCCATAGTCTTTTTGCCTATTTGTTGAACTCAGTTTGTCGGTGGCAACTCAAGGTAGTTGTCATTGTCCGTCTTCACAGTTTGCCAAATGGTATCCATCCAAGCAAAAATTTCGGCTTTGAAATAAATCAGAATGCCCAGCAGGGGAAGAATCAGAGCACCGATGAGGAGGATCTTTTCCAGACCTTCCGCACCGCGATCATCGCTCATCACACGCTTGAACTGGTTGGTCAGTTTCTTGAACATGGAAAACTCCGGTTAGCAGGTCGGCGAACTCTTTCTTTACTTCTCTTCAAACGTTCACATCATCACATTGATGATGGGGAACCCAAGGTTAGTGCCTGCGGGCAAAAATCAAATCAAATCTCAAATTCCTGATCTCAGACTCAAGGCAAAGGCAAACTCGAGAACTGGGTCATCATGCGGTAGTAATCAACGATGACGCCTAGAGACATTGTAAAAAGATAGATCGAAGGTAACGCGATGGCACCCAATAATAGCGCCCATTCCAACGAGGTGGTGCCGCGCTGATCGCGGATCATCCTGCGGTAGGCCCGTTGCCATGTCGCACCTCTGGCTTTGGCGAACTTGGAGGTATTGGCGGTTTCCATTGCCATATTCTTTCCTCAAACGAGGCTCAGGTCAACTCAAATATCGCTTTGGTGCGATCGGTCACCATTTCCCGTTCGTGCGGACGCAGGTTTACCGCAAAGGTCGAACGCTGGCCGGTCCAGGTTAATTGCACATTCTTTTTATCGTTCGGATCGGTCTGCACCGTGAAGATGTCGCGCAGTTTGTACCTTCCGTTATCGCCCATCGGCTCTACTTCACTAACGTACGTGAGCATGCGTCGTCCACCCACATGCCTGCTCATTTGCACAATTACGTCAATGGCCGAGGAGACCTGCGAGCGTAAAGCTGCCAGCGGCAGTTCCACTTTGCTCATCAGGGCCATGGTTTCCAGGCGGTTGAGAGCGTCGTAAGGGTTGTTAGCGTGGAGCGTACCCATGGAGCCGCCGTGGCCCGAGGTCATGGCCTGAATCATGTCCAGCGCTTCGCCGCCGCGCACTTCGCCGATGATGATGCGGTCAGGCCGAAGGCGAAGTGAAGAGCGAAATAGCTCGCGAATCGCCACCGCACCGCGTCCGAACTGATCGGGGGGCTTGGTCTCCATCTGCACCACGTGATCCTGTTGCAATTGCAATTCGGATGAATCTTCGATGACCACGATGCGCTCGCCTTCGGGAATGAAAACGGACAGGGCATTGAGCAGCGAAGTTTTGCCGGAGCTGGTGCCGCCTGCAACGAGAATATTTCGTTCAGCGGCGATGGCGATCTTCATGTACTCCATCGCCTCGTATGTCAGCGTGCCCAGGTGGATGAGCCAGTCGATATCGAGCGTGGTGGTGTTGAACTTGCGGATGGTCATCACCGTGCCCTTGCGAGCACAAGGCGGCCGAGCCACGTGAACGCGTGAGCCATCGGGCAAGCGCGAGTCAATGAGCGGGTTGTCGCCGGTGATGCTTTTGCCCGTGAACTGAAGGATATTGTTGACCGCGGCTTCGTACGCTTCGTTGTCAGAAAAGACAGCAGGCGTGCGAATGATCTGGCCATCGCGCTCGATGAAAATCTCATCGTACTTGTTGACCATGACCTCGGTGACGCCTTCGTCAGCGAGATAAGATTGAATGGGGGCGAGATAGTGAGCGACGGTCGCGGTGAAGAGATCGAAGTCGTTCATGCTTGTGATTGTAGTGAATCCGCCGCTAGTTAGCCGTTCGCCTTGGCGAACGAAGAAACCGAATTGTATTCACACTCGAAACCCGACACCCGACACCCGCATTTCAGCCCGTCGCCGCCAGCTCATGTCGCTGATCGAACATCACCGCCACCGTCTGGCTGCCGCGATGGCCCATGCTGCGCACCACGGTCGCTTCGCTCATTTCATCAGCAGCGAGGATCACATCCTGCTTCGTCTGGGCGATGCCGATCTTGATGCGCTGGCCCGGGATCAGCAGCGAGGGGTTGTCGATTTCTATCAGCGCCCCGCTCGTCGATAGGTTCGTCGTTCGCCCCGGCAAATACCGTCCCGTGTGCAGGCATTGCACCTTCACCGGACGGGTCAGCATCAGGCGAGCATCGCGACGGCGTTCTTGTGGCGTTGTCATGGACGGCCCCTTGTGTTGGGTTATTGCGTCCTTATCGGTCAAAACGACTGTGCGGATGAATCGGATCGTGTACCGAATTCACTCATTCGCCCGTTACCGGGCCTTGGCTTTGACAATCACTGGAAGCAGTAAGGCTGCAATTTGAAGGTTGTTCATTTGCTGTCCCGTATCAAGATGGATCAAATGTAGAAATCAAATTTGTGCCTGCGGGTTGAGTATGTATGTTGAATCTCGACGGTCAATGTTGTTTGTCGCCGAGTTGTTTCCGTTTTCAGTTTCCACTTTTCAAAGGATGATCACCATGTTTCGATTCTCAATGTTTCTGATTCTTGCCGTCTCGCTCATTGCGCCGCTGAGTTGCATGGCCGAAGATGCCACGCCCGGTCTCGATGCACTCGTGGGCAAAGATTCGCCACTCAAGGAAGGCGAACGCATCGCGTTCCTGGGCGACTCCATCACGCAGGCCGCTGTCGGCAAAGGCGGTTACATCTGGCTCATCGAAGAAGCGCTCAAGGCCAAACAGGCTGACAAGAAAGTCGAACTGATCAAAGCAGGAATCTCCGGCCACAAGGTGCCCGATCTCCAGAAACGCCTCGATAAAGATGTGATCAGCAAGAAGCCCACCATCGTCTTCATCTACATCGGCATCAACGATGTCTGGCACTGGAACAACAACCGTGGCACCAAGAAAGAAGATTTCGAGTCCGGCCTGCACGACATCATCAAACGCATCAAAGATGCAGGCGCGATCGTCGTGCTCGCCACGCCCACGGTCATCGGAGAGAAGCACGACGGCTCTAACAAGATGGATGCGATGCTCGAAGAGTATGCCGCCATCAGCCGCAAGGTCGCCAAGGAGGAAGGCCTGGTGCTGTGCGATCTTCGCAAGGCGTTCATCGACACACTCAAAGAAACCAACAAAGACAACAAGGAAAGGGGCATCCTCACCGGCGACACCGTGCACCTCAATGGCGCAGGCAACAAGCTGGTCGCCGACACCTGTGCCGCCAGCCTCGCGCAAGCGCTCAAGGCTCGTAAGTAATCGTCACGCACAAATCCAGATTGATGCAAGCATTCACAAGGCTCGGTCCAAAGCGGACCGAGCCTTTTTCTTTCCACCGCTTGCGGCGTAGCGACGTCATCGCGAGAAATAATCCACATCCTTATGCTCAGCTTTGCAACATTTCCACGCCTTCGCGGTAAGCTCATCACAACGGGGACAAACGCGGATCAGTCCGATTTCCATTCAAACACTTTCGCGATCTCGAACGTCTGCACGCACTGGGAAACCACACCATGAAACGTACACTGCTCCTGCCAATCTTCCTGATGACGTTTGTCGCCAGTCTTGCTCACGCAGCGCCCAATGCTGACCACAAATCCGCTGCGGAGATTCTGCCCGGCTCATCGCTCGTCTATGCGGAACTGA
>ENA-ORBV01004676-ORBV01004676.1-microbial-mat-metagenome-genome-assembly--contig:-NODE-4676-length-25993-cov-7.293911_pt1 | contig 25993 bp, 23 predicted proteins | sample MGYA00237777_ERZ505514 | MGnify/ENA primary metagenome ERZ505514 (study PRJEB26160, sample SAMN06269048) | microbial mat metagenome | isolation source: Oligotrophic lake microbial mat | place... | reverse complement strand
TAATGATACGGCGACCACCGAGATCTACACCTCTCTATTCGTCGGCAGCGTCAGATGTGTATAAGAGACAGCGCTGCTGACACTGCGCTGCTGATCCCCGACCTGCTTGCGTTTTGGATGACAGGCCACCGCATCGCCGAGCGCAGCAACGCCTCAACGACGGGTCTGCTTGGCGTGACCACCGGCGAGTGGGACGACGAGCTCGTCGAGCGTCTCGACCTGCCGCGCGGGGTGCTTCCCGAACTCGTGGACCCCGGAGTCACGATCGGTTCGCTGCTGCCTGAGGTCGCTGAGCGGATCGGTGCCGGATGGGGGATGAATGTCATCGCGGTGGGGTCGCATGACACGGCCTCGGCGATCGTGGCCGTTCCCGCGGCATCCGACGACTTCGCTTACATCTCCTGCGGCACGTGGGGCTTAGTAGGGGTCGAGCTTGACACTCCCGTGCTAACGCAGGACAGCCGCGCCGCGAACTTCATCAACGAGGGCGGTGTCGACGGACGGGTGCGATTTCTCCACAACGTCATGGAGCTCTGGCTGCTGAGCGGGTCAGTACGAACGTGGAAGGCAGCCGGAGAGTCGATCGACCTCCCGTCACTCGTCGCCCCGGCGGCGGCCGTGACGAGCCCGGTGCCGATCCTCGACGCCAACGACCCCCGGTTCTTCGCCGCCGGTGACCTACCGACACGGATTGCCGAGTGGCTGGTTGAGCGCAATGTGCCCGCCCCGCGCGATCACATCGAGGCGACCCGCATCATCATCGAGTCACTCGCCGACGCGTTCGCGCGGTCGGTGGTTAGTGCCAGCGGGTTGTCCGGCCGACCCGTGTCGGTGATCCATATCGTGGGTGGCGGATCGCAGAACCAGTTGCTCTGCCAGCTCACGGCTGACCCTAGCGGACTGCCCGTCGTGGCCGGCCCCGTCGAGGCGACTGCCATTGGCGACGTGCTCATTCAGGCTCCGGGCCACGGATTCGCCTCGGGCAGCCTTGAGTCGCTGGGGGTGCTCGTGGCGCGAGCGTTCGTCCCCACCGTTTACCGACCGCAGTCTCTGGCTTGGCACACAAACTCTCCCCGTTCGAACACCGATCAACCCACCTCCGCCCCTGTACTGGAGACACCATGAACACGAACACCATCCGCGTCACGTCTATCCGCGCCGAGCGTCGGGACGATGCACTCGACGTCGCCTCCCCGAACCCGCGCCTCAGCTGGAAGACGGCTTCGATAACTCCAAACTGGCGCCAAGCGTCGGCGGAGATCGCCCTCGGCGACGAGATCGTCACCGTGACGGGTCGCGAGTCGGTCTTTGTTGCCTGGCCGTTCGCCCCACTCGCGCCACGCCAGACCGTCGAGGTGCGAGTCCGCGTCACGGGCGAGGATGGCATGAGCTCCGACTGGAGCGAGCCGCGGCGCATCGTTGCCGGGTTTCTTGCCGATGGCGAGTGGCGCGCCATGATGGTCGGCGCCCACGCTCCCGAGCACGGGGCCCAGCCGGTGTTGCTGCGCACGAACTTCACGGCGAGGTCTGGCATCCGCACCGCCACCCTGTATGCCACGGCGCATGGTGCTTATCAGGTGGAGGTCAACGGCACTGCGGCTGACGACCAAATCCTGAAACCGGGCTGGACGGCCTACCAGTACCATCTCGTGCACGAGACGACGGATGTCACAGCGCTAGTGACCCCCGGGGCCAACGCCCTCGGCGTCAACCTCGCCGGAGCATGGTTCACCGAAAACTACGGGTTCGGGGGGAAGACACGGCGGGTCTACGGGGACAACCCCGCCGCCGCCGTTCAGCTTGTACTCGACTACGAGGATGGATCGTCGGAGACCATCGTCACAGACGCCTCATGGCGCAGCACCGTCTCGGGCCCGATCACAGCCAGCGGCATCTACGCGGGTGAGCACTACGATGCCACTCGCGAACGGCCCGGCTGGTCGAGGGCCGACTTCGACGACGCCGACTGGATGCCGGTTCGTGTCGACGGACAGTTCATCGTTCCAGAGGCGCGAATCTCGCCCGCCGTGCGCGCGATCGAGGAACTCGCGGTACGCGAGGTGATCACGTCACCGAGCGGGAAGACGATCCTCGACTTCGGTCAGAACCTTGTCGGACGCCTGCGTCTCACGGTCCGCGGTGAGCGCGGCACCGTGGTGCGCCTTTCTCACGCTGAAGTTCTCGAGCACGGCGAGCTGGGCATCCGTCCGCTGCGGGCCGCAGGCGCAGTGGACACCTACACCCTTGCGGGCTCGGGCGAGGAGGTCTGGGAGCCACAGTTCACCTTCCACGGATTCCGCTACGCACAGGTCGAGAACTGGCCAGGCGCCTTCGATCCGAAGCACGTGACGGCCGTCGTGATTCATAGCGACATGGAACGCACGGGCTGGTTCGAGAGCTCCCACGAACTCGTCAACCAACTGCACGAGAACGTCGTCTGGTCAATGCGCGGCAACTTTCTCTCGCTGCCGACCGACTGCCCGCAGCGTGATGAGCGTCTCGGGTGGACAGGCGACATTCAGGTGTTCGCCCCCACTGCGAGTTTCCTCTACGACGCGGACGGGTTTCTCGCCGGCTGGCTCAAGGACCTTGCGCACGAGCAGACCGCCTCGGGCGGGATTGTGCCGTTCGTCGTTCCCAATGTGTTCGGCGGTTCTCGCGGACCCGCGGCAGCGTGGAGCGACGCTGCGACGATCGTGCCGCTGGTTCTGTTCGAACGCTTTGGCGATATGGAAGTGTTGCACCGTCAGTACCCAAGCATGGTCGCATGGGTCGATGCCGTCGTCGACATCGCGGGCGATCGCTCCCTGTGGGAGGACCGATACCAGTTCGGTGATTGGCTCGACCCGGATGCCCCAGCCGACTTGCCCGCGGAAGCCAAGACCGATCCCGACATCGTCGCATCCGCCTACCTTTTCCGCTCGACAGACCTCACCGCGCGGGCGGCCGAACTGCTTGGGAAGGCGGCTGATGCCACCCGATACCGTCGCCTCGCCGACACGGTTCGCGAGGCCTTTCTGCGCGAGTACGTCTCCGACTCGGGCCGGATGCTCTCTGACGCGCAGACCGCGTACGGTCTGGCGATCACATTCGGTCTCGCTCGCGACGAGGCGCAACGGCAGGCGATGGGTGACCGGCTCGCGTATCTCGTGCGCTCGGCCGGATACCGGATCGGCACCGGGTTCGTAGGCACCCCTCTCATCACCGACGCTCTGACGGTCACCGGACACCTCGACACCGCCACTCGGCTGCTCACCCAAACGGAGAACCCGTCCTGGCTCTATCCCGTCACGATGGGCGCAACTACCGTGTGGGAACGCTGGGACTCGATGCTCGAGGACGGTTCAATCAACCCGGGGCAGATGACGTCATTCAACCATTACGCGTTTGGAGCGGTGGCCGACTGGTTGCACCGCTCCGTCGCCGGGCTCGCCCCGGCGGATGCCGGCTATCGCGTTGTACGGATCGCCCCGCGGCCGCTGCCGGGGTTCGACCACGCGAGCGCACGCCACGAAACCCCCTACGGTCTCGCGAGCGTCGGCTGGCGCCGGGAGGGCGACCACGTCACGGTCGAGGTGAGCATCCCGGCGAATGCGACCGCGGAGGTCCTGCTCCCAGGCACCACCACGGTGCTCACGGTCGGGTCGGGTGACCATCGGTGGACTGTCGACCTCCCCGTGGTTCCGGTCGTGCGCGCCGCGGTCGGGCTGGAGACTCCGCTCGCCGAAATCATCGACGACCCGGAAGCCTACAAAACGATCTCCGGAATAATCGCCGCTCACAGCGAGAAGGCCGCTGTCAGATTCCGCCGCAACACGAAGTGGACACCGGGCCGCGGCCTCGTCGAGGCAACGTTCGAGCTGCCCGCCGCGGTCGTCGGGCAGCTCATGGGCGCTCTCGCCGAGCTCAGCGCGAAGCGCGTGTGAGAGCGGCTGGCCCCAAGCGTGAAACACCACGACGAGGCTGTCAAACGGTACATAGCCCGGGTTAAGGACGACCCCGACGTGGTCGCAGTTGTGGTGTCTGGCTCTCTCGCTCGGGGAACCGAGCGGGCCGACTCCGACATCGACCTCTATCTCGTCGTCACTGAGGAGGCCTGGGAGCGGGCGGTCGCCGCCAACCGGATCATGGTCGTAGAGACGGAGGGGGCTGAGTACGAGCACGGCTACTTCGACATCAAGCTGGCCACGCTGCGCTACTTGGATGAGGCCGCGGAGCGTGGTGATGACCCCGTGCGCGATTCTTTCGCCTCCGGACGCGTCGCCTGGAGCTCGGTGCCAGACCTCGCCGAGCGCATCTACCGCATCGGGGTTCGTGACGCCCACAGCTGGCAGTCGCTGGAGGATTCGTTCCTCGCTCAGGCACGTCTCCACGGCGGGTACTTCCTCCACGAGGCGGAACGCGGCGCGGACGTCCTGCTGCTGCATCACGCCGCGGTGCATCTCGCGACGTCGGCCTGCCGCGCGCTGCTAGCGCGCCACCGAGTGCTGTTCTCCGGCCCCAAGTACCTCGCTGAGCTGGTCGCTGGGCTCACGGCTGCGCCTGTTCACTGGGGTGATCTGCTTACCGACCTGCTTGAGCACCCGTCCGCCGACAGTGGCGATCGACTGATCGTCGCCCTCGAGGCATTCCTCGGCTCCTCGAGGACATTCGAGGATTCCCTGTCCACCTTCGTGACCGACAACGAGTTGGCGTGGCGCACGCGCGACCAGCCGCCCGAGTACCGCTGACCCGGTTATCGCGACGCATAGTGGGCCGCCTCTGGGCCGGCAACTCCGACATGTGCTGCGAAGATCTTGCCGGAGTTCGGGTCGGCTTTCACCTCGAGTGGGCCGTATCCTTCTCGCGAAGTGGTGATGAACAGGGTTGCCCGGTCGGGGCCGCCGAAGGTGCAACTCGAGACCTGAACGGCGTCAACATTCACTCGCGCAATCAGTTCTCCCGTCGGTGCATATCGGTGAACCGCACTGCCGCCCCAGAGCGCCACCCAGATGCATCCTTCGTCATCAATCGTCATCCCATCCGGAAAGCCGTGTTCTTCTGGGATCGAGGCGACGGTGCGTTCGTAGACGAGGGTGTCGGTGTCGTCGATCCGATAGGACCGCACTTGCCGGGTGGGCGTGTCGATGAAGTACACGCTGTCGCCGGTGGCCGGCCATGCAAGTCCGTTCGAGATACTCAGATCAGTCAGTCGAGTTGTCACTCCCCGTGAACTCAACTGATAAAGACTGCCAGCTCCCGGAGTCTTCGCCCAGGCCATGCTTCCTGCCCAGAATGTTCCGTTCGGGTCGCACTTTCCATCGTTCATTCGCATCAGCGAGCTATTCGAGAACACGTCGGCGATGGTCTCTACGGTGCCATTCTCTTCCAAGGATCTGAACCCGGTGCCGGACGCGAGTATCCAGCCTCCGCCCTTTCCGTCGCGCGGGACCACTGCGCCTACCGGAGCACCGACGTCGTAGGTTCGCGTTATCGTGAGTCGAAAGACGCTTGGATCAAACGTCGCCTGATGTACCAGCCCCACGAACTGATCCACCCACATCAGGGACTGCATGCGCATGTCCCAGACGGGCCCCTCCGCGTGTTCGGCTGCTACGTCGTGCACAATGTTCGCCACGAATTCGTTCACGATCAATCCCTTCCAACATTCACCGTGCCACGTCCGGAAGCCAGGAATCTCCGAACCGCGAATACAGCCCGTACATCTTCGGCAGCCGTGAGGCCGTGCGCACCGCGCGGTGCAAAAGTACATCCTCACTGCCCATTTTTCGATAGAAGTGCCCTAAAATCCATTGAGGAGTTCAATTGATGCACTATGCGTTGCGTCTGATGCAACAGGGGGAAGGCGGCAGTGATGACGAGGATTCTTACGTGCAATCAGAAGTAGACGTCGTATGCCTTGGCGAGACGATGGCCCAAGTGCTCCCGTCGAACGCACAGTCGCTGGAAATCAGCCAGAACTTCTCGATCCGCCCCGCGGGAGCAGAATCAAATGTCGCTCATGGGTTGGCCCAACTTGGTACCTCGGTTGCTTGGGTGAGCCGCCTAGGGGATGACGCTCTCGGTCGCAGGATACTTGCTGAGCTGGAGGGCAGTCACATCAACACGGCGAGCGTCACGCTGGACGCCCAGGCACGAACTGGGCTCTTTCTCAAAGACCCTAACCCTGTCGATTCGACGGTGGTCTACTACCGAGATGGATCGGCCGCTTCACGAATGAGTGCCACCGATGTTGCACGGGCGTTTTCCTTCAAGCCGAGAATTATGCACCTGACCGGAATCACTCCTGCCCTGTCAAAAAGCTGTCATGATGCTGTCGAGTTCGCATTGAACAACTCGGAAGAGCATGGTGTTGCCATTTCGTTCGACGTGAACTACCGATCCGCACTGTGGCTGGATGCGCAGAACGCCGCTGAAACGCTCCGCAATCTCGCCTCGCGAGCCGACGTCGTGTTTGTCGGCCTAGATGAAGCCGAAACGCTGTGGGGAACTCCGAATGCAGATGACGTGCGCTCTATTCTTGGCGGCGTCGCGACACTTGTCGTCAAGGATGGTTCCAGGGAGGCTGTCGAGTACTCTGGCTCGACCGTCACACGGGTCCCGGCATTGCCAGTGAATGTGATCGAACCGATTGGAGCGGGAGATGCGTTCGCTGCAGGCTGGCTACACGGGCTTCTCAGCGGACTGTCCCCGGAGATTCGGCTCAGATTGGGACACCTGATGGCGGCCCAAGCGTTGATGTCAATCACCGACCATTTCCGACTTTCGACCGATCCCAGCGATCTTGTGGCCCGCGCTCACGAGAACTGGCCCGACCCTGCCATGCGTTTCGAACAGCAGTAGTCCGGATGTCTCAATCCGTTGATCGAGCGATGACGATTCTCATCACGTGTGCCGAGGGGCCCCAAAGGCTCAGCGGGCTTGCTCAGCAGCTTGATGTTCATCGATCCACCGTGTTGCGTTTGCTTCAGACCATGGAGGCACGTCACTTCGTTCGCCGGCAAGATGACGGCACATGGACGATCGGGCTCGGGCTGACAAGCGCGGCACTGTCAGCGCTGGATCGAATAGAAACTCGTGCGGTCGCCAACCCGTGGTTACGCAGACTCGCTCGCGATCTCGGTCACACCATCCATCTGGCTGAACTTTTTGGCTCTGATGTGCTCTATGTCGACAAGGTCGAGGGCCGCGGTGCCGTTCGAATGAACTCCAGGGTGGCGGCTCCGGTTCAGATTCATACCGCGGCCGTTGCGAAAGCGATTCTTGCGTTTTCGACACCGGACGTTGTTGACTCTGTGCTCGCAGATCTGACGTATCAGCGTTTCACGAGCACCACGCTGACTACCCAAGCCTCGTTCCGCAGGGAGCTCGACGCGGTTCGGGCGCAAGGATGGGCGGTCGACGATGGCGAGTTTGAGGACTACATCAGTTGTATTGCGGTGCCAATTCGAGATCACACCGGGTCGGTCCGGGCCGGGATCTCCATCACTGCGCTCCGAGCCATAGAGCCACTCGAACAGCTCAAACTCAACATTCCCCGACTGACCGAGACGGCGCGAGAGATCTCAAGCGAACTCGGCTGGGATGCAAAGAAAGGCTTGACCGATGACGAAGAACTCCAACTACTCTGAGCGATACTTTGGTGACCACCTTCTCGGATCGCCAGTGATGGTGATTCTGCGAGGGTTCTTGCCCGCCGAAACTGTTCGATTATGCGAGCGCGCAAGTGAACTAGACCTGAGCCTGATCGAAGTCCCGGTGCAGTCTGAAGCAACGTTCGAGTCACTTCAAGCAGCCATTGCGTGGGGCGCAGCAACGGGTCATGAGGTCGGCGCGGGAACGATTACGTCGGTTGCGCTACTTCGTCAGGTGCGCGACGCGGGGGCGGCGTTCACTGTTTCTCCGGGTTCAGATTTAGCCGTAATGGCCGAAAGTGACGCACTGGTTCTCCCCCACCTGCCAGGAGTTGGCACGGCAACAGAGGTTCATAACGCGCTTGTTGCTGGGTTTCGCTGGCAAAAGGCGTTCCCCGCAGGGGCACTCGGCCCAAGCTGGATCTCCGCGATGAGCGGCCCCTTCCCAGAGGTGGAGTTCGTTGCAACCGGGGGAATCACCGCCGTGAATGCCGGAGCCTTCCTTGATGCTGGGGCGGGCGCGGTGTCGCTGGGGAGCGCTTTTGCAACAAGCGATGAAGCGGGCGTTCGAGCGCTCAGCAATCGTTGAGGGCGCTCGGAACCGAGCTTCACCACTCGGCGTGTGCGCCATCCGGTTGATTGCTGACGGGGGTGCGCCAGTTCAGTCGTGAGGAGGCTGTGAACGCCGACTGAAAACCGGACCAGGAACGCCAACTGAAAATAGGGCTACCGACCATTGCGGTAGGTGATCAAATTGGATCAGGGGTGAAGATTCGCCACTTGTTCTTGACAGGTGAGCATACGAAGCGGGAGGTTGCGCAACTGGCTGGTGTCGCGCGGGGCACGGTCGATCGGGCGTTGCCCTGGGACCGGCAGGCTGCGTATCATCGGGCCGCTTCGGGGTCCGGCTTTGACACGTCCGCGGTCGAAGCGCGCAAGTTGCTGCCGGCGACGCCGACGATCCCGCCGCGGCGATCGCTGAGCGGGTCGGTTGGTCGGGGTCGCCGTCGTTGTACCGGGCGAAGACCGCAGAGTTCCGATGGTGCCGATGGTGCCGATGGCGCCGAGCAGATGTATGAGTTGATGGAGCTAGGTGCTCGTCGAACCCGCAATTGCACGACTCGCTGCGGCGGAACTCACCAGCGAGAGCATCTCGGAACTCGAAAAGTGCTGTGACGAAATACTGTCGGCAGCGTCCGCGGGAGACGTAGACACCTTTATTGCTGAAGATGCACGGTTTCGAGGAGTTATCCGTGGATCCGCCACACGCGGCGTCCTCAGGCAATTGATGAAGACAATCGATGCGACTTTGACCGCCCGGTACTCGAGCGCTCATCGAGTCTGTTCCGACGAAGCCACACGGCCAGTCGAACGCCACCATTAAATTACACAGGCATACCGACAGGAGGACGGCGACCAAGCGGCGAATCTCAAGCTTCAGCTCGTGCGCGAGGTCCTACTGAGCTCAAGCACCGAGGAGAGAACCACCGCGCGATATGAAGCGCCCGAACCACGACGCCCTTCCTCCGCTGAAAACTTGCCGTTGAAACCGGGTCATCCTGAGAATGCGGAAGAGAATCCCCGGCGGAGCCGTCGTCATATCGACGGGTACTCCCCGCAGGAGTGGCTCGCAAAGCGCGAGCGCGAGCGCATCGGCTCCAGCACGAACACCGGAATCTGCCGGTCCGTGGTGTGCTGATAGCTCGCGTAGTCCTGCCACGTGGCCGCCGCCCCCTCCCGCGACGAGGCCTTCTCAGCCCCGGTCAGCTCGGCCGCCCGGCGGCCGCGCTTGGCGGCGCCGCGCCGCAGTTCGGCGCGCATCAACGCTGTCTTACAGAGCTTGCCGGATTTCGCGCCGACCCTCGTGAGCATGATCACCGGCCGTGCTCGGTTCGTGGTTGAAATGGGTCATGACGGACCCGCGCATCTGGCCGTCAGCTCGAAAGACCCGTTGCTGCGTGGTCTTGGTGTTTATCACGGCAAACGCGGCTATGGCGTGAGCGTGGAGTTTGACGTACAGCACGGTCCCGTCACACTTCTGGGTCTCGGCCAGGATCGCGACGGTGCGCTCGCATTTGTCGCCTCTGAAGGTGTCGTTGTGCCCGGTCCATTGCTCGCAATCGGCAACACGACCTCGCGCGTTGATTTCGGACGCGACCCAGGTGAATGGGTTGACGAGTGGTCCGCGACCGGAATCGGCCATCATTGGTCACTGTCGATCGGGCATCGAGCAGCCGACTACCGCGCGGCGGCGAGCCTGCTCGGTATCGACTTCCGACTGGTCTGACTGCGTTTTGATAGACGCCTCAAACGAAATGAATGTCTGGCTTCGGCTGAGCCTCCCGCGAGAAGGCCGTACCCGCGTACAGTGGTTCATTGAACGGTCGACAGAGGGGGTAGCACGTGGCGACGATTCGCGATGTCGCTCGGCTCGCCAATGTTTCGGCCGGCACCGTTAGCAATGTGTTGAATCGGCCGTCGTATGTGCGCGAGGAGACGCGCGAGAAGGTTCTCGCTGCCATCCACGAGCTTGAGTTCGTTCCCGATCAGGGCTCGCGGCAATTTCGGCCGGGGCGAGTGCGCACCCTCGGTCTCGCCATCGCTAACCTAGACAACCCCTTCTTTGTTGATGTTGCCCTGGGAGCCGAAGAACGCTGCAAAGAACTCGGTGTTGGCGTGGTCTTCTGCAACAGCGGCTACGACCCGGTGCGCGAGCAGCAGAACCTCGACCTGCTCGTGCAGTCGCGAGTACAGGGGATCATTATCGCGCCGGTGGACGAGCGCAGTCCGCGGCTCGACATGCTCCGCGACCGAGGGGTGCCTATGGTGTTCGTTGACCGCGTCGGGGACGATCGAGACTGCTGGTCCGTCGTCGTCGACGATTTCGAAGGCGGCAGGCTAGGAGCGCGTCACTTGGTCAACGAGGGGCACCGCCGCATCGCCTTCCTCGGGCATCCAGACAAGAGCCCGAAGGTGCGAACCCGTCTCGCCGGTGCGCACAGCATCGTGGACGAGACGGCGGGGGTGTCGCTTGAGCTTATCGAGGCAGACTCGTGGACAATCGAGGCGGGCCGCGCGGCCGCGCGTCGCCTCGCCGAGCGAGCCGCGAGTCGAAGGCCAACCGCGGTCTTCTGTGCCAATGACATGCTCGCGCTCGGCCTTGAGCAGCAACTTTTGCGGGACGGCATGCGCGTACCGGAAGACCTCGCGATCGTGGGCTACGACGACCTTGAGTGGGCGTCTGTCTCAAGCGTCCCTCTGACGACCGTCAGCCAGCCCCGCAATGGACTCGGCCGCACCGCTGTCGATATGATCATGGATCTGCTCGCCCGCACGAACGCTAGGGTGCCGACCTCGAACCACGTAGTGTTGCGCCCAACGCTCGTGCGGCGCGAGAGCGCATAGGGCGCGCCTCCATACGCAATCGGGCCCGCTCTCATAGAGGGAGAGCGGGCCCGATTGTTGCGGTGATCCCTAGAACGCCGGGTCGACGTCGTTCACATTGTCGATCGTCACGATCGTGAGCGGAATCGGGATACGTGCCTCAACGGCTTCGCCGCGAGCTGCTGCGACGATTGTGTTGAGCGCGAGCTTGCCGTCTTCGCGGGGCGACTGCACGATCGTGGCGTAGAACTGGCCCGCCTTGATCGATTCGAAGGCATCCTTTTGACCGTTGATTCCGGTGATCGGCGGGATGTCGTCGAGGCTGCGGCCCGACTCGGTCCAGGCGTCGATGAAGCCCCGCGCCATGGTGTCGTCGTTTGCGTAGACAGCATCGAGGTCATCGCCGAACCGGGTGATTAGGTCGCGGCTTGCCTCGAGCGCCTTCTGCTGGTCGAAGTCAGCGTTCACGATCTGCAGCACCTCGATCGACGATCCGAGCTCAGCGAGCCGCTCGGTGAAGCCGTCCGTTCGACCGATGGTCGTGCCGTTGCCGGCCTGGCCCGCGATGATGACAACGTTGCCGGCACCACCGAGCAGATCATTAATGAGGTCGGCCGACATGACGCCCTGGTCGTAGACATCCGGACCAGTAAACGAGGCGACAAGCTCCAGTGCCGCGGCATCCATTGGCGAGTTGATGAGGACGACCGGGATGCCAGCCTCTTGCGCCGAGATCAGGCCGGGGATGTAGGCCTGTGGGTCGAGCGGCCAGAGTACGATGCCGTCGGGGTTCTGACCGATACACGTCGTGAGCTGCTCGGTTCCCTTTTGCACGTCGAACTCTTGCGAGAGCTGCGTGACGTTCGCACCCGCGGCCTCGGCCGCTTCAGCAAACGCCTCGTTCGCGGGCGTGACGTACGGGTGTGCCTCAGCGGCAGTGACGTAGCAGATTTCGAGTGCTGCGTCGGCGCTGCCGCCGTCATCAGCAGCGGGGGCGCAGCCGGACAATACGAGTCCAGCTGCCGCCAGAATGGCGGCGCTGCTGATTAGATTCATTCGGTTTCTCATGGTGCATTAGTCCTTTCGTTTTCTTTGAGTTGCCGCGACGCCCACGCTCGTCGCCACAGTGCGGCGAGCGTGACATCACGACGTTGGCTGCTCGACACTGTGCGATCGAGCAGGATCAGGAGCAGGAGAATTACACCGGTCACGATGTCCTGCAAATAGGCGGGAACGCTCTGGTACTCCATCGCCGTCGTCAGGGCGGCAATAGTCAGCAACCCGCCAAGCGTTCCCAAGGCCGAGCCCCGCCCGCCTTCGAGTCGGGTCCCACCGATTACGACGGCGGCGATCGCGACGAGCACTATGCGCTCGCCGAACACCGGAGAGCCCGTATTAACGCTGAGGCTTTGGATGACACCGGCGACTCCGGCCATCGTGCCGCTAAAGACGAATGCCCCGAAGAGGTAGGCCCGCGAGCGAATGCCGCTCGCCTCGGCGCTCGCGGGGTTGCTGCCGACCGCGAACAGTTGACGACCGGCGACCGCCCGCGTGAGCCACAGGTGGAGCAGAACGATCATTGCAAAGAACAGCACGGTTCGACCCGTAAAGGTTCCACCAATGGGGCGCGAGACGATGAGCCCGAACAGTGGGTCGATCCCGCTGATTGGCCGAGATTCGGTGATCAGGTGGCACAGTGCCCGGAAGAACAGCAACGATGCCAGGGTGGCTACCAGCGAGTTGATTCGCAGCACCACGACCAAGAATCCGTTTACGGCCCCAGCAGCGACTCCGACCGCAAGGCCGACGATGGCAGCGGGAATCTGGCCGAGCTGGGACTGCAGGCCGATCGTTGCGATCCCTGAGAGCGCCAGGATCGCGCCGCCGGAGAGATCGAGCTGCCCCGCGATCAACACCACGGTCAGGCCGATGGCGACGAGCCCGAGGGTAGCCATCCGGTCGAGCCCGAGGCTTGCGGTGCGGAATTCGAGGAATCCCGGCACGAGCGTTGCGCCGATGACAAGCGTTGATACCAAGATAACAACTACCCGATTGCGCACGAGCGCATGGAATACCTCGCTATCGAGGATGTGACGAGTCGATGTCATTCCCGTCCTCCTCTCCTGCGCAGTGCGACATCGATCGCGACCGCTCCCGCGATGAGCACACCCTTGACGATCCCTTGTGGCTCGGTGGGCACGCCTTGGAGCACCATGATGTTGGTCAGCAGCTGCACAAACAGCAGGCCACCAATTGCGCGCAGCACCGTACCAGAGCCGCCAAGCAAGCTCACTCCGCCGACGACCACCGCCGTGATCGCATCGAACTCATAGCCCATGCCGATGCCGGGTCGCGCAGTCTGAAGAGTGACTCCCAACAACACACCGCTGAAGCCGGCGAGTGTTCCGGTGAGCAGGAACACGATCGCTCGCACCCGACGCACGGGTACGGCGCTGGCCTGTGTGGCAAACGGATTGCTGCCGACCGCGTATGACCAACGCCCGAGCACGGTGCGGCTGAGCAGCAGATGACCCATCGCAACGACTGCTATGAAGATGAGCACGATCACCGGAACAACGCCAAATACACGCCCGGTGAGAAAGTCTTGGGCCTGCGGGTCGTCGCCGTACACAATCACTCCACCGACAAAGACCTGTGCGATGCCGAGCACGATGGTGCCGCTTGCGAGCGTGGTGATGACAGGATTCAGGCCGGCGTATCCGACAAGCCACCCGTTGACGGCGCCGGCAATCGCAGCGGCAAGCACGCCAACGACGGCAGCACCAAGAGTTCCAAGGCTCGATTGCAGGCCGAGCACGAGCAGCCCTCCGACCGCGACAGTGGCTGGCACTGACAGGTCGGCGAGCCCCCTGGTCACAAACACGAAGGTCATGCCCACCACGATGATCCCGACGATCGACATGTTGATGAGCACGTTCGTGAGATTTCGCAGCGTCAGGAACTTATCGCTCAAGAGCGCGCCGACAAGGAGAATCAGTACGATGCTTATCGGTAGCGCCAGTCGCGTTCCTTGGCGGGCGAACACGCTCTGCTGCATGACACGCGGCTGCGAAGTTGGCGCGCTCACGATACAAACTCCCCGGTCGCGGCGTGCATAACTTCTTGCTCCGACGCGCCACGCGGTAGCTCGGCAGAGATGCGGCCGTCGTGAAGCACGAGGATACGGTCGCTCACGGCGAGCACCTCTGGCAGCTCGGACGAAATCAGGACAATAGCAGTGCCGCGTGCCGCGAGTTCGCCGATGATGGTGTGGATGTCGGCCTTCGCGCCGACGTCAACTCCGCGAGTCGGCTCGTCGAGGATGAGCACTCGCGGTCCGGCCGCGAGCCACTTGGCGAACACCACCTTCTGCTGGTTGCCGCCTGAGAGTGTGTCGACTCGCGGTGTGATGGCTGGCGGCGTGACGGTGAGTTCGTCGGCTTTCTGGCGCGCCAGAGTTCGCTCGGCATTGGGCCGTATCCAGCCGGCCGCGGACACCCGATCGAGCACGGCGAGCGAGATGTTGTCCTTGATCGAAAGCTGCGGCACGATGCCATCGCGCTTGCGGTCTTCGGGGACATAGGCAATGCCAGCCCGCACCGCGTCGCGAGGACCGCGGATATTGACCACTGTGCCGTCGATCTCAATCAAGCCAGCGTCGCGATTGTCGAGGCCAAAGATGGCACGCGCAACCTCGGTACGCCCGGCACCGACCAGCCCGGCGAGCCCGAGAATCTCGCCCGACCGCACAGTCAAACTGATGTCGTCGAATTCGCCCGCGCGCGACAACCCTGTCACCGACAGGGCGACCTCCCCGATCTCGACCTCACGCTTCGGGAACACCTCGGTGAGGTCGCGCCCGACCATGAGCCGGATCATCTCGGCAGCGGTGATTCCGCTCGTGGGTCGGGTATCGACGAGACGCCCGTCCCGCAGCACGGTGACCCGCTGCGAGATGTCGAGCACCTCGCGAAGCCGGTGCGAGATGTAGATGACGGCGAGGCCGGCCTCAGTCATGCGACCGATGATGCGAAAGAGTGACTGGGTCTCGTGCTCACTGAGAGATGACGTTGGTTCGTCGAGCACCACGATCCGCGGCCGCGCGGCGTACACCTTCGCGATCTCAACGATCTGCTGCTGGCTGACCGTCAGCGAGCCGACGAGGTCGTCAGTGTGAATGCGGGCGTCGAGCTCGTCAAGCACGGCGCGGGCCTGCTCGCGGAGGGCCCGGCGGTCGACCAGCCCGAATCGCGAGGGTGTGGAGCCGAGCAAAATATTCTCGGCAACGGTGAGGTCGGGCACGAGGTTGAGTTCTTGATAAACCATGCCGATTCCGCGGCGACGGGCCTCGATGGGGTCGGAGAGCCGCACGGCGACGCCATCCAGCTCGATCGTGCCGTCGTCGGGCTGATAAACGCCTGCGAGCACCTTCATCAGCGTCGATTTACCGGCGCCGTTCTCGCCCACGACCGCGTGCACCTCGCCGGCCTCGACATCGAAGTCCACAGCAGAGAGCGCGCGGATACCGGGGAACGACTTCGAGATGCCGGTCATGCGCAGCACTGCCGTTTCGGTCATCTTGCACCCCCATGCTGCGAGGGCCCAACGCGCAGCTCGAGCGAGTACGAGACCTCGCGTCCGCGCCGCAGTATCGGCAGCACTCCGGCGGCACTCGCGCCCGCACGACCGGCGAAGGTGTTCACGTTGACCGGCTCTAGGCCCATGACGTAGTGGCCCTCGGCGCTCATCTTCCACTGGTGCATGGCGGGCAGCGTCGCCGAGTCAAAGGCGAGCTCAAGCCGAAGGTTGAGCGTTGGATTGTCGATCGCGACGGTGACGATGCCCTGATCGCGAAAGTCGTGGCCGAACACCTGCTCGCGATAACCGTCCTGCGGCGCCTCGATCTGATGCCAGCGGCCAGCGCCAGTGCGAGCATCCTCATCGCGGGGTGTTACTTCGCGCGAATCGACCTGCAACGTGGCCGACTCGTCGAGCAGGGGCCAGCCGATGTTGACGTGGTACAGCACCATGTGGCCGGCGTCAGTTAGGCCCTCGTTGCTCACGGTGTCGGTCAGTCGCAAGACAGAGCCACCCAGGTCGGCTGACCAGGTGCGCTTCATGACGAGGTTCTCACCGAGCACTGCGGCTTGGCGCACGGTACCCGCCACGATCAGCTGATCGCCGACCACTTCTGTGCGCGTGAGCGTCGCCGGAATCACGCCTACTCGACCGTGCTGAGGATACTCGACGCCGTTGTCGAGCGTCGGGGGCCCAAAGGTGTCGAGGCCGCAGGTAGCGAGCAGTCCGCCACCGAACGAACGCAGCCATTGGCCGCCGCGCGACTCAGCGAGGGCGGGCGTCGACATGCCAACTGGCGAGATCCAGGCAAGAGGGATGCCGCGGTAGGTCACCTGGCCGAGGTCGAGCGCCCGGTCTGGATGCAACTCGGCCTCAAGCCCACCGCCCGTGACCATGCGCAGCCGTCGGGCACCGCGGCCCGAGCCGTCATCATCGATGAAGCGGTCGATACGGGCGAGCTGGTCAAGTGCGCCGATGCGCCGCTCGGCCTCGCCACGCGATCGCCCGAATAGGTCGAGGCTCATCGTCATGCACGCTCTCCCGCGACCGGGCCGGGGTCGGCCGCGAGTTCGGTGTTGCCGGGACCGAAATGCTTGAGCAACACGAGATCGGCGCTCAACGATGTGTTGCGCACGCGCACGCCAGCTTGGGCCGCGGAGGCCGTGACGAAGTACTCGTCGTTCGACAGCTGCCCGTAACGGATCGACGAGAGCGCCGCCACGGGCATCCCGTTGATGTCTCCGTGTCCGTCGACGGCGATGAAGCCGTAGGCATCACCCTCGGCAATGGTTACCTCGCCGCCCGGCTTGACGGTCAACTCTTTCGCACTGAACGACGATGAGCGATAGGTGATCCACCGTTCGGCGTAACGGTCATCATCCGATGCGATGCTTGCACCCGTCTCAAGCGGGGCGGTGAAGCGATGACTCCAGAACTCGGGGTCGATGTTGCGATCCCAGTCGAGAATTTCAAGAATAAACTCGAGGTCGCCGACGCGATCGGCCGGGACATCCTTCCACAGCAGTTCGTCAGGAACCTCGCGGTTGTTCGACCACGATTCGGTCATCGCAAACACGTCGCTGGCCGACTGGGGCTCGTATGTGCAGAGACTTGCCGGAGCGTGGAGTACCCCTGGCGGAACATCCCACCCGGTCCCCGGGGTCGTTCGGTACGCGGTCGATAGCTCAGTGATTCGGTTGTCGCCGCCACGCAAGAAGCCCTGCAATTTTTCGAGGACCTGTTCACGAGTCGTCTCAGGGTGCAAACCGAAGAATGTGTATGGGAACTCGCCGCCGTGGTTGTTCAACTGCGGCGGGAAGTAATAGGCCTCGGGCTTACCGCGCTTGCCGACGAGTGCTGCATGCTCGTCTTTCTGGTGCACGTGGAACGGCAACGGAAACTGGTTGTCGAAGAATTTTGAATACATCGGCCACGCGCCGAACTGATTCCACAGCTCACCGATGGCAGCGCTTTTCGTGTGCGAGATGAATTCGTCAAATGGGATGATCTCGCCATCGGGTCCCACAACAAGACTCAGCCCCTCGAAGGGGTCAGTGAGCGGCCCGTTCTCCGCGCGGATGGCGCTCGCGAACCAACGCTCGTCGATGCCGCCGCGTTCTTTGCCGAGCGGAAAGTAGTCGTCCGGATGCAACCGAAGGCGCCGTCCGGGGGTGCAGAACGAGCGCGGTACCCAAGCGGGGGCAAGGCGTAGGATGCCGCCGCCAGCCTCCATCGCGCGCTCGATGCTCGCCTCTGTAGAGGTGACTCCCTCGTACGGTCCCGCCTTGCTCATGGCATCCCTCGATCATCGGGCGCCTGAGTTGGCGCCATCGCCTTGCCGCACCGAAGTGCAGATCTCACGTGAAGCTGTCGTTATTCATATGGTTCATTGAACCACTGCTTCATTCATTGAACCTAGTGCGGCAAAGACAGCGTGTCAATACGCAATCTCAACGCCGGTCAACATGCGTCAAATGCGTACGCTGTCTGTCATGGCCGCTCCCCTCCCCGCTCGACGTCGGGCTCAGCTGCTCGAGATCCTTGAGCGCGACGGTGTGATCCAGCTTGAGCCAGCGGCTGACGAGCTCGCCGTCTCGGCAATGACAGTCCGCCGCGACATTCAGGACCTCGATGCAAGCGGCCTCGTGCGCCGGGTCCGCGGGGGAGCTGTCGCGCCAGTGCTGCCTCGTGCCTTCGGCGAGCGCGCAGCGACCCGTGCATTAGCGAAGGCAGCAATCGCCCGCAAGGCCCTAAGTTTGATACCAACGGAGGGGGCTGCGGCCTTCGATGCATCAACGACGAGCGCGGCCCTGCTGTCCATCCTGCGTCCTGAACACCTTCTGGTGGCAACCAATTCGATCGACAACTCGACGATCGCCCGCGCGCTTCCTGGCGTGCGTGCCGTTCTTGTCGGCGGCGAGCTTGAGGAACGCACCGGCAGTCTGGTCGGGCCGACGGCAGAGCAGGTCGCCCGTAGCCTGACCTTCGACTGCTTTGTGACATCAGCCAGCGCTGTCGACGCCGCGTTGGGGACCATGGAAGTGTCGCTGGAGGAGGCCGCAGTCAAGCAAGCGTTCGCAGCAAGTGCCCGACTGACGGTCGTGCTTGCAGATTCGTCCAAGCTGAGCCAGCGAGCACTCGCGCACGCGCTCGACTGGTCAGCCATCGATGTGCTGGTAACTGACCTCGATCCAACCGACCTGCGCCTCGAGGCGTACCGATCACTTGTCGAGATCCGATGATGCTGTTATCGTTTGCAAATCTATCACTTTCTAACAAGAGGCTTTCATGGTCAGCACCTCCGCAGAACTCATCGCCCGTTCGAACCGCCTCGGCGCCGACCCCCGGGTCACCAACTACGCCGGCGGTAACACATCTGCCAAGGGCACCGAGATTGACCCTGTCACCGGCGAGCCCGTGGAGCTGATGTGGGTCAAGGGATCCGGCGGTGACCTTGGAACCCTCACAGAACCAGGCTTGGCTGTTTTGCGTCTTGATCGGATGCGCGCTCTTGTGAACGTCTATCCCGGGGTCGATCGCGAAGACGAAATGGTTGCAGCCCTCGACTACACCCTCCACGGCACAGGCGGAGCGGCCCCCTCCATCGACACCGCCATGCATGGACTCGTGGACGCCGCGCACGTCGACCACCTGCACCCCGACTCCGGCATCGCCTTCGCGACTTCGAAGGATGGCGAGGAGCTCACCAAGAAGACGTTCGGCGACAAGGTCGTGTGGGTCGACTGGCGCCGCCCAGGGTTCCAGCTCGGGCTCGATATTGCCGCCATCAAGCAAGCAAACCGGGCAGCGATCGGCTGTATTCTCGGCGGTCACGGCATCACCGCATGGGGAGCGACCAGCAAAGAGGCCGAGCGTAACAGTCTTTGGATTATCAAGACCGCCGAGGAGTACATCGAAAGCAAGGGCAAGAAAGCACCGTTCGGACGCGCCGTCGCAAAGAATGCAGCACTGCCTCGCGCCGAACGTCGCGCAAAGGCCGGCGCTCTGGCCGCAACTATTCGCGGCATCGCTTCGCACGACCGCCCGATGGTCGGCCACTTCGCTGACTCGGATGTCGTGCTTGAATTCCTCACATCAGCGAATGCCCCGAAGCTCGCCGCCCTTGGCACCAGCTGCCCGGATCATTTCTTGCGCACCAAGGTCAAGCCACTCCTGCTCGACCTGCCGGCCCGGGCATCCATCGAAGCCTCGATCGCGCGTCTGAAAGAGCTGCACCAGACCTACCGTGCCGAGTACACCGCGTACTACACGAAGCACGCTGTTGCTGATTCGCCAGCGATCAGGGGTGCAGACCCGCTCATCGTGCTCGTGCCGGGTGTTGGCATGTTCAGCTACGGCGCGAACAAGCAGACGGCCCGCGTGGCCGGCGAGTTCTACGTCAACGCCATCAATGTCATGCGCGGCGCGGAAGCGATCTCGAGCTACGCCCCAATCAGCGACGCCGAGAAATTCCGCATCGAGTACTGGGCTCTCGAGGAGGCCAAGCTATCCCGATTACCGAAACCGAAGTCACATGCGACCCGCATTGCGTTGGTCACCGGCGCGGCATCCGGCATCGGCAAGGCCATCGCGACACGTCTAGCTGCTGACGGCGCTTGCGTCGTCATCGCTGACCTTGACCTTGGGAAGGCGCAAGCCGCAGCAGCCGAAATCGGCGGCACGGATGTCGCAATCGGCTTGCAGGTCAACGTGACAGACGCGGGCGCGATCGAGACGATGGTGCAGGATGCGCTGCTCGCCTTCGGCGGTATCGACATCGTGGTGAACAATGCAGGCGTCTCGCTCTCGAAACCGCTGCTGGAAACCACCGAGCAGGACTGGGACTTCCAGCACGACATCATGGCTAAGGGTTCGTTCCTCGTCTCGAAAGCCACCGCGCCGGTGCTCATCGAGCAAGGCATGGGCGGTGACCTCATCTACATCTCTTCGAAGAACTCGGTGTTCGCCGGCCCAAACAACATCGCATACTCGGCGACCAAGGCCGATCAGGCTCACCAAGTACGACTGCTCGCGGTCGAACTTGGCGAGCACGGCGTGAAAGTCAACGGGATCAACCCAGACGGAGTGGTACGCGGCTCGGGCATCTTCGCCGCGGGCTGGGGCGCCAACCGCGCGAAAACCTACGGAGTCGCAGAAGAGGACCTCGGCAAGTTCTACGCGCAACGCACCATTCTGAAGCGTGAAGTCCTCCCGGAGCACGTCGCCAACGCTGTCTCAGTGCTGACCGGACCCGACCTCTCCCACACCACCGGCTTGCACATCCCGGTCGACGCGGGCGTCGCGGCGGCGTTCTTGCGATGACGAACGCTGTCGCAGCCATCGACCTCGGCGCCACGAGTGGTCGGGTGATGCTCGGCCATGTCGGCCACAACGAATTGAGCGTGCGCCCGGTCGCGCGCTTCCCGAACGGTCCCGTGCGTGGTCATGACGGGCTCCACTGGGACATCGACGCCCTGTACTCGCACGCGGTTGCTGGGCTCGCCGCTGCCATTCGCGAGGAACCAGCCGTTTCGAGCGTCGGTATCGACTCGTGGGCAGTCGACTATGCACTGCTCAAAAATGGGCGGATGCTCAATCTCCCATTCCACTATCGTGACGAGCGCACGGCAGTGGGTATTGAAGCAGTGCATGCCGTGGTCAGCCCGAAGGAACTGTACGACGCGAACGGCCTGCAATTCCTGACGTTCAACACGCTGTACCAGTTCGCGGCAGAGAAGGATCTCTCGGCGGCGGACTCCTTCCTGCTCGTGCCGGACCTGCTCGCGTACTGGCTCACGGGCAGGCAAGTCACCGAGCGCACCAACGCATCAACGACCGGCCTCCTCAGCGTGATATCGGGCGAATGGGATGACGCGCTCATCTCGAGACTCGGGTTCGCCCGGCACCTCTTTCCGGAGTTGGTCGACCCCGGCACTTCACTGGGTGCACTGCTGCCGGAGGTCGCCGCGCAACTCGGAGGCAACATCACCGTGACCGCGGTCGGGTCGCACGACACCGCATCGGCCGTGGTTGCTGTGCCAGCGACATCCGAAGACTTTGCCTATATCTCCTGCGGAACGTGGGGGCTCGTCGGGGTCGAGCTCGAGCGACCGGTGCTCACAGAGGCGAGTCGGCTTGCGAACTTTACGAACGAGGGCGGCGTTGACGGTCGCGTGCGCTACCTGCACAACGTGATGGGCCTCTGGCTACTGAGCGAGTCCGTGCGGGAGTGGGAGGAGGCCGGCGAAGAGATCAGCCTGCCAAACCTGATCGCCGCGGCATCCGCGCTGACGACACCGGTGAGTGTCTTCGACGCCGACGACCCGTCGTTCCAAGCGCCAGGCGACATGCCCGCGCGCATCGCCGAGTGGTGTACAACACACGGATTAGCTGCGCCACAGGCGCCCGTGCAGTTCGTTCGAAGCATCATCGAAAGCCTTGCAGTCGCTTTCGCGGACGCCGTACGGAAGGCCTCCGAGCTGTCAGGCAAGCCTGTGTCGGTCATCCACATTGTCGGCGGCGGTTCCCAGAACGAACTGCTATGTCAACTGACCGCCGACCGGTCGGGGATGCCGGTGCTCGCGGGTCCCGTCGAGGCCACGGCCATCGGCAACGTGCTCGTGCAGGCTCGAACCTTGGGGTTCGCGAGTGGATCACTCGAGGCCCTCAGGTCGCTCGTCGCTGCTGCCTTCTCGCCGAAGCGATATCTGCCGCGTTAGCGAGCGTCGTCAGCGAGCGTCGCGCCAGGAGTGCTGTGCCTCCCAGCCGAGGATGCGGCGGGCCTTCGCCGTTGATGTGAGCGAGTCGTTCACCCCGAGCTCGCCGCGGATCTCGACACCGGGAAACAGCTCTCCCATGAGTTCGGCGTTCGGTCTGGTCATCACAGTGTCAGCCGCGAAGATGTTGAACACGTCGTATCCAGGATGCTCCGCTTCGAGGGCGAGCCGGATGGCCTCTGCACCGTCGCGAGCGTCGATGTAGCCCCACAGGTTCCACTTGCGTAGCCGAGCATCCGCATCGAACGACGGGAACTCGGCGTAATCAGCCGGGACCATGACGTTGGAGAACCGTAACCCCGTGATGCTCAGCTCTGGATCCCAGCGTGCGTACTTGCGCGCAAGTTCCTCCTCGAGGTGCTTGCCGAGCGAGTAGATGCTCTCTGGTCGCGTGTCGTACTGCTCATCGAGGGGAACATATGGTGGCGGGGTGTCGAAGGGGAGCCCAAGCACGGTCTCACTTGATGCGAACACCACCCGACGGATGCCGAGTCGGCGCGCGGCTTGAAACACATTGAACGCGCCAACGACGTTGTTGTGGAAGGTGGCGGCATCCGTCAACACACCGGGCGCAGGGATTGCGGCCAGATGAACGACCGCGTCAACGCCATCGTGTCGATCGTTGACGCCAGCGAGCGCGTCGATGACCTGGCCGTAGTCCGTAATCTCGATCTGCGTGAACGCCCAACGGTCTGGCCCGGCCTTGTCGAGCACAACGACCTCGTGACCAGATGCACGAAGGTGCTCCACGGCGACCCTGCCAAGCTTGCCGTTTCCACCGGTGACCGCAATTCTCATGACACCACTCGGCCAACGAGTCGGCCGAGCCACTCGTTTCGCACTGTGCGCGCGGCCTTCGCAAGCGCCGTGTTCGGAGCGAACCGATCGAAGCTGTGCACGCCACCGGGCCAGACCGCCAGTTGCGCATCGACCCCGGCAGCCCACAGGGCCGAGGCGAACGCGACGTCCTCGTCGCGGAAGACCTCGGCCGAACCAACATCGATAAAGGTCGGCGGCATCCCCGTCAAGTCGGCCGCGAGAGCTGGCGACATGTATGCGGTTATCTCGTCCGCGCCCGTACCCGTGCCCGTGCCCGTGCCGGCAAGGTAGGCATCCCACCCGGTCGTATTGCTCTCGCGGTCCCATTGTCCAGTCCCAGAGAACGCTCGAGCCGAGATCGACACGTTCCGGTGATCGAGCATCGGCGCTTGCAGCATGAGCCCTGAGATGGAGGTGTCGCCACGATCGCGAAGCGTCAGCGCGAGTGCCGCGGCGAGGGTTCCGCCAGCACTCACGCCTGACAACACGAGCGGAACAGCCCCATACCCCGAAGTGGCAAGGTAATGCCGTGTCCACGCGAGCGCGTGCTCACAATCATTCAGCGCGGCGGGATACGGATGCTCGGGAGCGAGCCGATACTCGGGCGTGACAACCGCCAACCCAAGGTGCTCAATCCAGTCGAAGGTGAACTCGATGCCCGAGTAGCGGTCCCCGACGATGAGTCCGCCGCCGTGCACTGCGAAGACGCATCCGCGGATCGGGACGTTCGACGGAGTGAGAACCGAAATCAGCATTCCGGATTCCGCCACCGTTGCCTTCTCGTGTCGGATGGCGCGATCAGCGATCGTCTCCTCGATCGGCGCACTTACGGACTCAGCCCGCAGCTTTGCAACGTCGCCGGGAAGGATCGTGCCCAGGAGCACAAGCTCACCGGACGCAACCAAGTTGATGTACTCGCTGTCAATTGGCGGGCGGCCGGATCTCTTGGGGCTGCTCACATTGGCTACCTTCCCTCGGCGGTATCATCGTATCCTTTCGTATTGTCTGACAATCTGCTACCTTGTCTAACAATTTGGGTTCGAGCCAAGGGGGGCAGCGTGTCGTTTGAGTCGGCTCCTGTGCTGCCCGAGAGCGTCGCCGAGAAGCTACGCGCCAGCATCCTGAATCAGGGGGATGCCCCGGGCTCGACCATCACCGAGGCAGCCGTTGCGGTGCGCTTCGGCGTCGCTCGCCCCACCGCGCGGCTTGCGATCGACAAGCTTGTCGCCGACGGCCTGTTGCGCCGCGAAGCCCATCGTGCCGCTCGCGTGCCAGAGCTCAGTCGCGCAGACATCGTTGACCTTTTTGACAACCGCGCGATCATCGAGTCAGCGGCGATGGCCGCGCTGGCGATTGCAGGCACTATTCCGGCCGACGCTCTCGCCGCACACCGAGCCCTGACTTCGACGCCGGACTTTGCCAGGCACGACATTGCTTTTCACCGCGGGCTCGTTGCTGGCCAGTCCAGCCCGCGACTCACCAGAATGCACGAGCTGCTGATGGGTGAGATCGAACTGTGCATCGGGCAAGTGCAGGCTGCCAACCTGATCAGCTCGACGGAGATCGCCCGCCAGCATCAGGGCATCCTCGATGCCATCACCGCAGGGGAGCCGGATGCCGCGGCTCGCCTCACTCGAGACCACATCACCGGGGCGCGCGATCGCCTCCTCACCCACAGCACAAAGGACTAGCCACGATGGTCAAGCGCCAGTTTCCGAACCCGATCGAACTCATGAAGCTCATGAAGTTCAAAAAGCCGACCCTGAACGCCAAGAAGCGTCGCCTCGACGGGGCGTTGACGATTCATGACTTGCAAGTGATCGCGAAGCGCCGCACACCGAAAGCCGCGTACGACTACACCGAAGGCGCGGCCGAGGGCGAGCTCTCGCTCACGCGAGCTCGCCAGGCCTTCGAGGACATCGAGTTCCACCCCTCGATCCTGCGCGACGTCTCCAAGGTCGACACGACAACGACCATTCTCGGCGGCACCTCAGCGATGCCATTCGGCATCGCACCGACCGGATTCACACGGCTCATGCACACCGAGGGTGAAATTGCTGGAGCTGGCGCGGCTGGCGCGGCTGGCATCCCGTTCACGCTGTCGACCCTCGGCACCTCGTCGATCGAAGACGTGAAGGCAACAAACCCGAACGGTCGCAACTGGTTCCAGCTCTACGTGATGCGTCAGCGCGAGATCTCGTACGGTCTCGTCCAACGCGCGGCCGCTGCAGGCTTCGACACGCTGATGTTCACCGTCGACACGCCGGTCGCCGGAGCTCGTCTGCGCGATAAGCGCAACGGGTTCTCGATTCCACCACAGCTCACGCTCGGCACCATCATGAACGCTATCCCGCGGCCGTGGTGGTGGTGGGACTTTTTGACCACCCCGCCGCTCGAATTCGCGTCGCTGTCTTCGACGGGTGGCACCGTCGGCGAGCTGCTCGACTCCGCAATGGATCCGTCTATCAACTTCGACGACCTGCAGATCATCCGCGACATGTGGCCGGGCAAGCTCGTCGTCAAGGGCGTGCAGAATCTCGCTGACTCTCGTCGACTCGCCGACCTCGGCGTTGACGGGATCGTGCTCTCCAACCACGGCGGTCGTCAACTCGACCGAGCACCAATCCCGTTTCACCTCTTACCGAACGTCGTACGTGAGGTCGGCAAGGACACCGAGGTAATTGTCGACACCGGCATCATGAACGGCGCAGACATCGTGGCATCCATCGCTCTCGGTGCGAAGTTCACGCTCATCGGGCGCGCATACCTTTACGGGCTTATGGCCGGGGGCCGAGCCTGGGT
>ENA-ORBV01004675-ORBV01004675.1-microbial-mat-metagenome-genome-assembly--contig:-NODE-4675-length-25995-cov-5.685855_pt1 | contig 25995 bp, 24 predicted proteins | sample MGYA00237777_ERZ505514 | MGnify/ENA primary metagenome ERZ505514 (study PRJEB26160, sample SAMN06269048) | microbial mat metagenome | isolation source: Oligotrophic lake microbial mat | place... | reverse complement strand
CCCCATGAGCATCCTATGAGCATCCTATGAGCATCCTATGAGCATCCTATGAGCATCCGAGCGAATCCGACGGCAATCGGGACATTCCTGATTGGTGCCGTTGCCATTCTGATTGGTGGGGCCGCGGTATTGGCCTCGGCGACCTGGTTCGAGAGCCGGTCGGTCTTCGTGAGCTACTTCGCGGAGTCGATCAATGGACTCGAGTACGGCGCCCCCGTGAAGTTCCAGGGTGTGCCAATTGGGACCGTGACGGAACTGGAAATTCAGATTGACCGCGTGGGCAAGACGTTTCAAGTACCCGTACGGTATGAGATTGATCTGAAGAAGTTGCAGACCTTGCGTGGGTCGTGGGTGAACTTGGCAGACCGCGCCGTACGCAACGAGCAGATCGCCGATGGGCTTCGCGTACAGTTGCAGATGGAGAGCATTGTCACGGGCCAGCTGTATCTCGAGGTGAGCTACGACCCCCAGGCGAAGCCCGCCGTGCTTGAGCCACACCAGACCGAGCACCCCGAGCTTCCCACCACGCCCTCGCTGATGGCGGCGCTCGGCACGGGTGCCGGTAGCGTCGTCTCTGATGTGGTCCGCGTGTTGTATCAGGTGAATGAGCTCTTGACGGAAATTGACATGCCGGAGATCAACGCGGCCGTGGTGCAGACGGCGCAGGCGGTCCAACGACTCGTCAATGCTCCGGAGATCCGCACGGCACTTGCTGAGCTTCCGGTGGCAACGGCACAGGTGACTCGCACGATGGCGGCGGTCGAGCAGCTCGCGCTCACGTCCGACAGTGCGATCGGGCCCATTGCGATACAGGCCGAGCGCGCCACCACTGAACTTGCCGGTGCGCTGCAGGCATTGCACAAGACGCTCGACCAGACGGAGGGGCTACTCTCCATGGACTCCGGTATTGGGTTCGAGCTGCAGGGCGTGCTGGCGAGTCTCAAGGAAGCGTCTGATGCACTCCAACTGCTCGCCACTACGCTGGAGCAGAGTCCTGACATCTTGATCCGTGGCAAGAAGCCGCCGGAGAGGAAGCCATGAAGGGATCGACCAGAGTGACCACGTTCGCGCTCGTCGCGACTGCGCTCGTCTGTACCGGATGCTTCCGGCTCGCGCGGAAGTCCCCACCGGTGGAGCGGTACGTCCTCGGTGGCGTGTCAATCGAAGCGGCGAATACGGCGGGCGGTGCAGCGGCAACGAGTAGTGCAACGAGTGGTGCCGCAGATCCGGAGCCGCGCGGACTGTCGGTCGGCTTACGGCGACTCGATCTGGCGCCGTACTTGGCAACGCTGGCCATCGTCGTGCGGCGTGCCGACAACGAGGTCGTCACAACGGAATTCCATCGGTGGGCGGAGGGACCGGCTACGGGCTTGAATCGCGCTTTGTCGGGATACCTCGTCGGAGCCGCGGTGATTCGTTCCGTCGATGTGGCGCCTTGGCCGATTCGTGCAGCGCACGACTATCTGTTGCAGATGCATGTCACTCGTCTCGAGGGAGTGGTGCCGAGTGGTGGGAATGTCCGAACGGGGGAGGCGCATCTCTTGGCACACTGGAAGATCATCCAGCCCGACGATGGCGCCCTCGTGGCCCGAGGCGTCACGGACTACCGCAGCCGCGATTGGAGAGTCGATGACTACGCAGCGCTCGTGTCCCGGTTCGATCGTGGGTTGATCAAGCTCTCACAGGATATCGTGGCCTGTCTGCAGAGGCTCGGGCCACGGACGCCGCCAGCTGCTGGCGTGACGGAGGCACCCGCCCCGATGGAGTGCGTGTCGCGCGAACCGTAGCGGCTTGGACCGAAGAGCAGGCGAGGAGCAGGCGAGGAGCAGGCGAGGAGCACCGGAATCGGTGTATCTTTCCGGTTCACCCGAGGATGTTCAGGAGCTGCGCCGTGCAACGCAAGAAGGCCATCGAGCTACAGCAGGCGTGGGGGAAGGCGCCGTGCGATCATCCGGCGTTCGCGCGGGAATACGATCTCGGCGCTCGGACGGGCAACTACATCTGCACGCAGTGCGGGGCGTCGCTGACCTTCCGGGAGAAGGGGGAGCTGGCCAAGAACCGCGAGGGCGGCGGTTGAACTTTGTAGCATAAAGTACTTGACAGAATATGGCGGCGGCCCGATACTCCTCCCATGGCCGCTCCCAATCCCAGACCGCCCGCGCTTCACGACCGCGCCCTGGACGATCTCTCGTTCATCCGACGCACCATGGAAGGCGCCGCGTCGTTCACCGACGTCCCCGGCTGGGGACTCGTTGTCACCGGTGGCATCGCCGTCGCCGCGGCGTTCATTGCCGACCAGCAGCCCACCGCCGAGCGCTGGCTCGCGACCTGGATCACCGCCGCGGTGGTCGCCAGCCTTGCCGGAAGTGTCGCGATGCTCCGCAAGATGCGTCATCGCGTCGGCACCGACGGCAACGTCGTCCTCAGCGTCCCGGCGCGGAAGTTCTTGCTGAACTTCTGGCCGGCGATTCTCGCCGGCGCCCTGCTCACGCTCGCGCTCGTCGATCCGTTCACACCGGGAATCGCGTCACACCTCACCACCCGCGTGTTCCCGGGCCTCTGGCTCCTCCTCTACGGCGTCGCGGTCACCACGGCTGGGGCCTTCTCGGTGCGTCCGGTGCCGCTGATGGGACTCTGCTTCATGGTGTTCTCGCTCCTCGCGCTCTTCGTTCCCGCACTCGATGGAGATCTCATGATGGCGCTCGGCTTCGGTGGGCTGCAGATCGCATTCGGCGTGGTGATTGCCCGGAGGCATGGTGGCTAAGCGCGACGGGAGTGCGGCTCGCACCCGCGGGAAGGAACACGCGCCGGCAGCAAAGACGGCCTTGAAGGCCGAGGATGGGAATAGGTCACTGCCCATGGCACTTGATCGGATCATTCATGAGCGGGTGCGGCTGGCGCTGGTGAGTGCACTCGCGGTGCACGAGTCGCTGACGTTCAACGAACTGAAGGCGTTGCTCGAGACATCGGATGGCAATGTCTCCGTGCACGCCCGCAAGCTTGAGGACGCGGGTTACATCGCGTGCAAGAAGCGGTTCGACGGCCGCATTCCGCGCACGGAGTATCGACTGACCGCGGCCGGTCGGCGCGCGCTCGAGCAGTATCTCGCCCACATGGAAGCGCTGATCAAGCGGGTGGGTGGGGCATGAGTGCCTCGCGCGCCGTGCCGCAGCATGTCGCCGTCATCATGGACGGCAACGGACGATGGGCAACACAACGCGGACGCCCGCGCTGGATGGGACACGTACGTGGTGCCCACACGGTGCGCGAAGTCGTGGCGCACTGCGCTCGGCGGGGCGTGGAGCAACTCACGCTTTACGCCTTCTCCAGTGACAACTGGAAGCGTCCGCGCGAGGAAGTGGGATTCCTCTTCGATCTCTTCGCCTCGCATATCGATCGTCAGCTCTCTGCACTCATTGAGCATGGTATTCGCTTCTCAATGATCGGTCGTCGTGATCGGCTCCCCGCTGCATTGGTGGAGGCGCTCTCGCAGGCGGAGCAGCGCACCGCGGCCGGACGCCGCATGCATCTGCGTGTGGCGATCGACTATTCGAGCCGTGAGTCGATCCAGGGCGCACTCGCACGCACCGATGGCCTGCGCGACGAACCTGCGGGCGCGACCATCATCCCTTCGGTCGACCTCCTGCTCCGCACGGGTGGGGAACGTCGGCTCTCGGACTTCCTCCTGTGGGAATGTGCCTATGCAGAGCTCGCCTTTCTCGACGTGCACTTCCCCGACCTCACTACGAAACATCTCGACGAGGTCTTCACCGACTTTGCGTCGCGGGAGCGCCGCTTCGGCGCGGTCCTGACGTCAGAGCCCGTATGACGCCGCAACTTGCCCGTCGCCTCCTCGGCGCGTCAGCCGTACTGGGCGTGCTCGCCAACTGGCTGTTGACGGTAGATTCGTGGCGCGCCGGCTTCGTCCTCTGGGTCCTCGTGGTGCTCGGCGTTGCGCTTGCGGCGGAGCGCGCGAGGGCAATGGATCCCACCGTGCATCGTGAGCGGCGACTGCTTTACGGCAGTGCCGCCACGCTCGCGATGCTCTTGGTGCTCCGCGATGCGCCTCTGCTCTACGCGTTCGATTTTCTTGCCTTTCTCGTGGTGATGTTTCTGGTGGCGTGGCGTGCGCGCGGGCGTTCCCTCACGCAGTTGGAGCCACGCGATGCGTGCATTGGCGTTGCTGCATCGGTGACGGCCCTCGTGGCGGGCGCGCCGACGCTGGCGCTCCGTGACGCGTCCGCAACGGAAATACCGGCGGACACGCGTCGCTCCTCCACGGGATTCGGCATCGGGACGCTCGCGGCCGCGCCGGTGCTGCTCGTCGTCGCGCTCCTGCTGGTCGAGGCAGATCCGCTGTTCGCCGGACTCGTGGAACGGACTGGCGTGTTCCTTGAGGGGGAGATTATTGGCCACCTCCTCTTCGTTGGCGCCGCCACTTGGGTGACCGCCGGTGCGTTGCGCGGATCGCTGATTCCTGTTGGACTGAGCCGAACGAGCCTTCGCGGTGAGCTGCGACTCTCGTTTGCCACCGTCACGCCTCTTCTCGGCGGGCTTTCGTTCCTGCTCAGCGCCTGGATCGGTCTGCAGGTGCGGACGTTGTTCGGAGGCGCCGAGTACGTGGCAGACACCGCAGGGGTCACGGTCGCGAGCTATGCGCGCCAGGGCTTCTTCGAACTCATCGTGATTGCCGGCATCGTGCTCGCGGCGCTGCTCGTCGTGGACGATGTGCTCGATCGGACCGCGGAATCGGCGCGCGGGAAGTTCCGAATCCTCGGTCAAGTGCTCGTGGGACTCGTTGGTGCCGTGCTGCTCTCGGCCGTTATCCGACTCTCGCTGTATCTCCGGTTCTACGGTCTGACCGAGGATCGCGTGATGGCGCTGCTGGTGCTCACGTGGGTGGCACTGGTGCTCGCGTGGTTCGCGATGTCCGTGTTGCGCGGGGTGCGCGCGCGCTTTGCCCCCGGTGTCCTTGTGCTCTCGGCGATGTGGCTCGGTGTCATCAATGTGGCGAACCCTGAGCGTTGGATCGTGGAGACCAATGTTCGGCGTGCGGAGCGTGGGCTGGACTTCGACGTTGCGTATCACGCGAAGCTCTCGGGCGATGCCGTCCCGACGATGCTCGCGACGGCCGACCGCCTGGGCCCGCCACGTGCCGCAGCCCTGCGCGCCGCGCTCACCACCGAATGGGAGGGTCGTGCGATGATGCGCGCGGACTGGCGTCGGTGGAGCTTGCCGTATGCGCAGAGCGTTCGCAGAATGGCGCCGTCAGCGGCGCCGCAGTGATCGCGTGGCGGCGGAGCTGAGTTCAGCGCGGTGGGAGGAAGAACTCGCGGGGCGACCGGCGTAGATGCCTGAAGACGCGCCTCGTGAGTCCGTCGGTCTCCTCGGGACCGACGCCTCGCGAGCGCAACGCGACCCGCAGCGCGAGGCCAAAGCTGACGACGAGATTCACGAGCCCGATCAGGATCACGCCGAACGCACTGATCGCGACGATCGGCCATGCGGTCGCGAAGTCGAGCGCTTGCAGTGCGTACGCGAGGTTCGCGGAGGAGAACGCCACGTGGCGGATGTCCACGGGGAGCCCGAAGAACGCCCCGATCGTCCCGGTGGCACCCAGCATGCAGCCAAAGATGAAATTGCCGGCCAGCGCGCCGAAGTTGTACTCGACGTAGACGGCCACGCGGTCGAGGCGCGCCGGACCGAGGAGGCGGCGCGCCCACTTCACGCGGCGCAGCCGTTCGGGAATGCGATGAAAGAGCGACTGATTGTCGTAGTAGCCGGAGATCAGTCCGCTGAGAAAGAGGTAGATGCCGGCGATGCCTGCGTGAAAGAGTGCGAGGCTCTTCCAAGGATGCAACTCGTGGAGCAGATACTCGGCCTTGGTGGTCGTGACGGGGTCCCACCCGAGAAAGACGCTGCCGACCATCGAGATGAACAGGGCGGTCAGAACGCCGATCGTGACGTTCCCCGCGATCGAGACCCACTGGGTGCGGCTGACCTGTGCGGCGAGCCTCGCGATATGATCAAGTCGCGTGTCGCGGTCGGTCGAGCCATCCAGCGCGGCGGCGATGGTCGCGGCCGTCATGGCTGGTTGTTTGGTGGCAATGGTCAGGTGCAGGATGTGCACGACCACAAAGCCGATCCCGTAGATGAGACTGAAGGCCACGGCCTGCCAGAAGCCAGGGAGTCCGAGGCCCGCCGCGAGAATCTTCAGGAGGGCCATCACTCCGACAATCAATCCGGCGCCGGCGGCCGCGCGAAACATCTCTACGTACTCGCGGCGCGTCTCCGTCACGTAGTGCTCGCCCGACCTGCTCGCGTGCTCTGTGATACGGCGTGCCAAGAGCTGGGTTGTGCCCTCAAAGAGCTCGCCGACGCGATTGCGGCGATTCTCTGCGCGAATGAGTCGACTCATGAACTCCACTGCGCGGGTCCGCGTTGCGGCCAGAGGCGTGTCGACGTCCGGGACGACGAGTGCGCGCAGCATGCGAAGCCGTTCCACGAGTTGTTCCGTACGCGCGAGGACGAACACGAGCGTGACGCCGACGCCGGTCTCCCGCGATTTCCTCCGGATCTGCGCAACAAAGGTCGTGCAATGGCCGAGGAGTACTTCGAGATGTCCGTCATGGGGCACGGGTGCGTCTGACGCCCCGGCCTGCACCGACAGGAATTGCCGCACCTCGTCGCTCTGCGCGAGAAAGGGCGATTCGTGTCGTGCAAGCGCCGGGGCATAGCGGACCAGCGCAGGCTCCATGCCGAGCGCGGCGAGACGATGCGAGGTCATGCGCATCGCCTCGAGGAGTTCCTGGCGCATGAGCGCGCGCACGGGAACGAAAGCCTCACTGTCGCAGCCGATTCGCTCCAGCAAAGCGAGCCAGACCTCGGTTGGGATTGCCGTGACCCACTCGTCATCGTGCGGCTCGTCGAAGATCTCGGCGACGAGATCCCGCAGGAAGTCGGGATCGACCGCTGGGGGCAGAAGCCGGCCGAGGAGGCGACTCCAGAGCCCCGAGAAGAATCCCGAACTAGTGAGAATCCCCGATTCCGCGTAGAGCGTGCGGTGCGTGCGTGAGAGGAGCACGGCGCGCGTGTGCGCACCCAGCGCCTGTGCCAGTTCAGGCCGAGCCTCGAGGAGAGCAATCAACCGCTCAAGGGGGGCCGCAGCCTCGGCCGCGTTCTGCACCCGCCCGGGGCGCAGGAGATGCACAAGCCGCGCAAGGAACTCGCCGGACAGCTCGTTCGGCTGATCCGCGATCTCACCGAGGAGCGCCTCGACGCCGTCGAGTTGGTGCCGCGGGGGCGAAGGGGGGCGCGTGCTCACCTCAGCAATCTGCGCCCACGGCAGGTCGGGCGGCACCCGTCTGGGTGATGCCATTGGCCGGCCCGCTAGGTTGTGGGATGCCGTCCACGACCGACATCGCCCTGCTGACCGAGCATCGCTTCGCCGCCGAGGAGGCGCCGGAGCACGATCGGTACTACGCCAACATCTTGCACGACGATCAGTTGCTCCGCGAGGCACTTGCTACGCACGGACTCACGGTGCAGCGGGTCGATTGGGCCGATCCCGCCGTGGACTGGTCGCAGTTTCGCGCTGCCGTCTTCCGGACGACCTGGGACTACTTCGTGCGCTTCGATGAGTTCACGGCTTGGCTCAAGCGCGCGGAACAGGCCACGCAGTTGATCAACGTATCGGCGACGATCTGGTGGAATCTCGACAAGCACTATCTCGCGGATCTCGATGCCCGCGGCGTGCCGACCGTGCCGTCGGTCTATCTCGAGGCGAAAGATCAGCGTACCCTACAAGAACTCATTGAGAGTTCGGGCTGGCAGGAGGGCGTCATCAAGCCCTGTGTCTCGGGGGCGGCACGCAACACGTACCGTGTGACGCGCGCGAATGCGGCGATGATCGATACGGCGCTCGCCGAGTTCCGCGCGCGCGAGGCATTCATGTTCCAGCCCTTCATCGCGGATATCGTCGCCGGCGGAGAGCTGACGCTCGTCGTGATTGACGGCAAGGTGACGCATGGCGTGCGGAAGGTCCCGAAGGCGGGAGACTTCCGCGTCCAGGACGACCACGGCGGATCGTGGACCGAGTATGTGCCGAGCGAAGAGGAGATTACGTTCGCCGAGCGAGCGGTAGCGGCGTGTGTTCCGCGTCCGCTCTATGGGCGGGTGGATGTCGTGCGCGGTGCCGGTGGCGCGTTGCAGTTGATGGAGCTGGAATTGATTGAGCCGGAGCTGTGGCTGCGCACGCATCCCGCGGCGGCCCAGCGGATGGCGCGGGCAATCGCGTCCGCGATCGCGTAATCACGCCGCTGTGATCACGCCGATATCGAGTGCCCCATGCCCCTCGGCGATCTGCACATCCATTCGCGCTGCAAGACCCGGGAGCATGGTGAGCGGGCGATCGCCTGCGGTTTCCATCATCAAGCGGACGTCCTTCCGCGCCATCGTGAGCTCAAAGGTCGCGCTGTAGTCCTCGGCGGCCAGCTTGCGCCCGCGCGAGGCGAGCACGCTACCAGGATTGAAGAACTCCAGCACCCGAAGTGCATCGGTCGCGGAGAGGCCCGCGCCCGCGCCGACGGCGAAGGCATCGGCAATCACCCCGGTCATCGAGAGCAGGATGCCATTCCCGATCAACTTGTGCGTCGCGGCGAGATCCGGGCGCGCGCCGAAATACTCGACGCGCGCGGCCTGACGCTCGAGCCCGGGACGCACCTGTTCGAACAGCGCTTCTGGGCCCGAGACCATGATGATCCCCTCGGACTGCCGTGCGGCCACGGGGCCAATGAACACCGGGCAGTGCAGATAGCCCACCCCCGCCGCATTCAGACGGTTTGAGCGCTCCGCGGTCAGGTCGGGACGAGTCGTCGTGTGATCGATGATCACGGCATGCGGCGCGAGGGAATCGCGGATCGCCTCCACAACTTCGCCGACGGATTGATCGTCCTGCAGCACGAGGTGCACGCGCTCCGCGCCACGCACGGCCGCTGCGGCCGTCTCACACACGCGCGCACCGAACGACGCGAGTGGCTGGGCGCGGGCCGTCGTGCGATTCCACACCGCGACACGATCGCCGCGCCCGCAGGCGGCCTCAACAAAAGCGGAGCCGAGGAGGCCGGTGCCAAGGAATGCGATGTCGGTCATGCTTCGAAGCGGTCGAGTTGCATCACCTTCGTCCACGCCGCCACGAAGTCCTGTACGAACGTTTCCTTCGCGTCATCGCACGCATAGACCTCGGCGATCGCTCGCAGCACCGAGTTCGACCCGAAGATCAGATCGACACGAGTCGCCGTCCACTTCAGGTCGCCGGTCGAACGGTCACGTCCCTCATACAGATCACCGGCCTCAGCCGTCGGCTTCCACGTTGTGCCGATGTCGAGCAGGTTCACGAAGAAATCATTCGTGAGCGTCTCGGGTCGATCGGTCAACACGCCGTGGCGCGACTGACCGACATTCGCGTTCAGCACGCGGAGTCCGCCAACGAGCGCCGTCATCTGCGGCGCGGTCAGTGTCAGCAGTTGCGCCTTGTCGACCAACAGCTCCTCGACCGACACGGTGTACGCGCCCTTCTGGTAGTTGCGGAAGCCATCGGCGATCGGCTCGAGCAGATTCGTCGACACAACATCCGTCTGCTCCTGCGACGTATCCATCCGGCCCGGGGTGAAGGGGACGCTGATGGCGACGCCACCCTTCTTGGCGGCTGCTTCGATTGCGGCGCAACCGCCGAGCACGATCAGGTCGGCAATCGAGACCTTCTTTCCACCGGTCGCCGACGTAGTGAAGTCCTTCTGGATGGTGCTGTAGACATCGAGTGCCTTCGCGAGCTCGGCGGGCTGATTCACGTCCCAGCTCTTTTGCGGCACGAGACGGATGCGCGCACCGTTGGCACCACCCCGCTTGTCGGAGCCGCGGAAGGTGGAGGCCGAGGCCCACGCCGTCGCAACAAGCTGCGCGATGGAGAGGCCCGAGGCGAGGATCGTGACCTTGAGCGCGGCGATGTCCTGCGCATCGATGAGTGGGTGGTCGACGGCGGGAATCGGATCCTGCCAGATCAACTCTTCCTTCGGGACGAGCGGACCGAGGTAGCGTACGCGCGGACCCATGTCGCGGTGCGTGAGCTTGAACCACGCCCGTGCGAACATGTCGGCGAGAAGTGCCGGATCCTTGTGGAAGCGCTTGGAGATCTCGAGGTATGTCGGGTCGGTGCGTATCGCGATGTCTGCCGTCGACATCGCTGGGAGCACAAACTTGCCAGGGCGATGTGCGTCGGGAACGATCGCCGCCCTCTCCTTGTCGGTCGGCTCCCAGATCCAGGCGCCCGCGGGGCTCTTCACGAGCTCCCACTCGAATCCGAAGAGGGTGTCGAAGTAGCTTGTGTCCCACGTGGTCGGCGTCGGGGTCCACGCGCCTTCGAGTCCAGAGGTCGTGGTGTACTCACCCTTGCCGGTGCCGAGGGCGTTCATCCAGCCGAGGCCCTGCTCTTCGATGCTCGCGCCTTCCGGCTCCGGGCCCACCAGCGCCGTACCGCCAGCGCCGTGCATCTTGCCGAAGGTGTGACCACCCGCCATGAGGGCGACGGTCTCTTCGTCGTTCATCGCCATGCGGACGAAGGTCTCGCGAATGTCGCGCGCGGAGCCGAGGGGATCGGGCTGGCCGTTCGGACCCTCGGGATTCACATAGATGAGGCCCATCTGCACCGCGGCGAGTGGGCTCTCAAGCTCGCGATCGCCGGAGTAGCGCTTGTCGCCAAGCCACTCGGTTTCCCTGCCCCAGTAGATGTCCTCCTCGGGCTGCCACACATCAACGCGACCACCGCCGAAGCCGAAGGTCTTGAAGCCCATCGACTCCATCGCGACGTTGCCGGCGAGCACCATGAGGTCGGCCCACGAGAGCTTCTTGCCGTACTTCTGCTTGATCGGCCAGAGCAGGCGGCGGGCTTTGTCGAGATTGCCGTTGTCGGGCCAACTGTTGACCGGGGCGAAACGCTGCGTGCCATTTCCCGCGCCACCACGACCATCGCCGGTGCGATAGGTGCCGGCGCTGTGCCACGCCATGCGAATAAACAGCGGGCCGTAGTGGCCGTAGTCGGCGGGCCACCAGTCCTGCGAGTCCGTCATGAGCGCGGTCAGGTCCGTACGCACGGCCTCGAGATCGAGCGACTTGAACTCGTCGGCATAGTTGTACGTCACGCCCATCGGATCGGACAACGGCGAGTGCTGGTGGAGGATCGCGAGGTTGAGCTGGTTGGGCCACCAGTTGCGGTTCGCCTGGTTCCCAGCGGCGGTCGGCTTGATCTCTCCGTGCATGACCGGGCAGGTGCCGGCGGTCTTGGTCGTCTTGTCGTCCATGGATCGCTCCGAGCGGGCTTTCGTTACGTGCGCAATCACCGAATTATGAACGCGCCAGAGGGCGAAAACGCTCCCGTGTCGGTAGTTGACCCCCCGTACCGGCCGGCGGTCAAGAACTCGATCGAAGGCGACGCGTCACCGTCGAGCGCAACTAATCGTTGCTAGAAGAGTTCGCGTGCGAGCCGCGCATCGTGCCCGTACAGATCGTCGCGTAGGTTGAGAATGCCGTCGGCGTCCACCCACGCGGTGAAGTAGACAAGCCAGACCGGCCGCGGCGTGGTGAGCCGGATCGGCGTTTCGCGCCCGCTGAGCATGCCCTCCGCGATGCGCGTCGTGGACCAGCTCGCGTCATCACGCAGGAGATACTCGGCGAGTTCGCGCGGACGACTGAGTCGAATACATCCATGGCTGAACGCGCGCTGTTCGCGCGCGAAGAGCGATTTGGCCGGCGTGTCGTGCATGTAGATGCTGAAGCTGTTCGGGAACAGGAACTTCACTCGGCCCAAGGCATTGTTGGCGCCGGGGCGCTGACGGATCAGCGGGAGCGTCGCGGTGCCGCCAATGATGTCCATCTGGTTGCGACGCAGGTAGTTCCGGTCGCGCCGCATCTTGGGAAGCATCTCACTCCGCACGATGCTCATTGGCACGGTCCACGTGGGGCTCAGCACCACGGTCGACAGGGTGGCCGTGAAGATCACCGTCTTCGTCGCCGCTTGCCCGACGACCACGGGCATTGTCATCACCTCGCGATTGCCCTCGTACACATGGAGCTTGAACTCGGGGATGTTCACGACGAGCACGTTGGCCGGCTGCGTCTCGGGCAGCCAGCGCAACCGTTCCATGTTCACCAGCAACGTGCGCAACCGCGCCGCGGGCGTGACGTTGATGGCGCGGATCACACCCGCGCCGATTACGCCATCGGCCGTGAGGCCATGGCGCCGCTGAAAGCGTTGCACGGCGAGGACAAGGGTGCTGTCATACCGCGTCGATGTGCTCGCGAGCGCGCTGCCTGCGTGATCACCCAGGAGCTGCAGTCGCCCGCGGATTGCGAGGAGCACCGCGGCACTGTCGCCGGGGTCAACGCGCCGCCGTCCGTCGGGGAGCGTGAGTGCGGGCCACGGGGTGTTCTCCTGCGCGCGCAACTGGGTGAGGGCGCCGCGCAGTCGTGTGTACTGCGGGTGGAGCGGCTCGTATCCCGCGAGATCGGCCGTGCGCGAAGCCAGGGAATCGAGCATCCGTCCGATATCCTTCTTCGCGCGCGGAATGAACCAGTCGAGCTCCCGAAGGTCGCGCGAGAACTGGCCGCCATAGTTGCGTCCGGCGAAGCGAAAGAACTCAGCGGTGAGATGCAGTTCGGTGTCAGCGATGCAACTGTCGCAGCCGATGTCGAGATGCAACGCCGTGCTGTCGGGCACCCCAGCGAGGGCGCGGAAGGCATCAGCCTGCGCAGTGAGAGAGTCGTCGATGAACCAAGCGAACTGCTGGGCGCGTCGCGCGTAGAAGTCGGCAATCAGCGACGACTCTGCGCGGTACGTGGTGTGCTGTGCAAGGAAGCGCGCGAGGGCCGTCTCCTCCAGCTGGCGCGGTGTGTAGGGCACGGCGGTCTCGAACGCCCGGGCAATCTCAGCGGCGCGCTCCGCCCGCGCGGTGCGGGCGTTGCTTCCACCGCAGGACGCAGACAGCACCACAAGCGCGATCACACACAGTGCATCGCGTAGGCGACGCATCACAGGACTCCAATGGCGAGGGACGGCCGCGCGGCCGTCACGCCCCGTGGATATACAGCAGGCCGCCGTCCGCCAGTGACTCAATAAGCGTCGCCATCACTGCTTGTGGCACGGCAGGGCAACCCCAGCTTCGACCGAGGCGTCCATGCCGCGCGACGAAGTCGGCGCTCACGTAGTCTGCTCCGTGTATAATGACCTCGCGCGCACGCGCCTGATCATTCAGGCCACGGTCGAGCCCTTCGAGCAAGAGCGCGGCACCATGCTTTGGGCTTCTGATGCGTGCGCCGACTCGGTACAGCCCGAGGCTCGTCTGGTGTGAGTTGTGACGATTGCTGAAGCGCTCGGCCATCAGTTCGCCCGATCCCTGTCCGTGCGCCACCCAGGTCCGAGTGAGCACCTCGCGCGTGTCGAGATTGACCACGACGAGCCGCTGTGCCGTGCTCGGCTGGCTCATGTCGGCGATGGCGAGGATCCCGCCAATCTCCCCAGCGCGCGCGATGCGTGCATAGGCGGCGTCAAAGACCGCGCGGTCAATCACCCCGTCGAGCTTCATCGCCGAGAAGAGCGTCCCAGCGGGATCGGGCGCCGAGGTCCTCTCCGCCGAGCGGGCGGGGAGGAGTCCTGGCAGCGCTAGCGCCAGCGCAGTGAGAAGCGCGAGAGGCTGCGTGAGACCCAGGAAGAGGGGTCGAAGTCTGGTCCGGGGCACTCCCAAACCTAGGGGTTCCGGGTCCCCGGCGCTGTCAGGGAAGTTCCCCGCACGCGGGGTGGAGTGAAGGCCCAGAGCGGTCGACACTTAGGGTCCGAACCCCCATCCCCGCCCATGCCGTACATCTTCCCCAGACTGCAGCAGATCATCAGCAGAGGGGAGGATTTGCCGACCTTGCCCACCATCGTGCTGCAGCTGCACCGGGTGCTCGACGATCCGCGTGCGGGGCCCGCGCGCGTGGCGCAGGTGATTGAGCAGGATCCCGCGCTCACGACTCGCCTCCTGCGTGTCGTGAACTCGGCGTTCTTTGCCGGCGGCGGCCCACGACTTACCTCCGTGCCGGCGGCGGTCGCAAAGCTTGGAATGAACCATATTCGTTCGACCTGCCTCGTGATGGCGGTGGTGAAAGCGTTCGGCAAACAATCGGGGCGGTTCGACCACGAGCAGTTCTGGGCGCACTCGGCAACGGTCGCCGAGCTCGCGAGCCGGCTGTGGGCCCGTGTCGGGGATGAGCGCACCGTGAGTTCGGACGATGCCTATGTCGTGGGGTTGCTCCACGATGTCGGGTTGCTGGTGATCGATCAGCACTTCCCCGATGAACTGACGGAGCTGTTGCTCACACGCGATGACGATAGCGCCCCGCTCGCGACGCTTGAGGAAGCCCAGATGGGAATCGATCATGGCGCGGTGGCGGGCCTCCTGCTTGGCCGCTGGTCGCTTCCACCGTTCGTGGCCGACGCGGTGACGCATCACAATCACCCGAAGGAAGCGCCCGCCGAGTTCAGGCAGCTGGCGATGGTGCTCGCCGCGGTCGAAGCGATGTGCTGGGAGATGGATCTTGGGCTGCCGATTGAAGGACGGCCGGTGGAACCAGCGGCGGTGTGGCTGCGTGCGCTCGGGGTGCCCGCGCGCGAGGTGCGCGGCATCATCGCCGAGACGGAAGAGGTGCATTTTCAGGCGGCGGGGTTTCTCGCGTAGGTGCGGGTGCCCTGTGTCGGTACCGACTGGTACCCGGGCTCGCGTGTGGAAGCGGACGCGGCCGTCGGCTGCAGCCCTCGCGTGTTGCATCGCGTGGTCCACCCGATGAAGTTCCTCGATGTGACCACCACCACACACGACCTTCAGATCGAGCCGGAATCCGTTCGTGTGACGGCCTTCTTCGCTGCCACACAGGATGTGCTTGCCGCCCTCGGTGGCGGCGCGGAGTCGACCGCGACCTCGCAGGTGACGCGGTATCGCGGGGGCGCATGGGAGCGCATCACGCCGGAGGAGATCGATGGCGCCTTCCTCGCGTGCGTTGAGTTCGCGATGCGCGGGATTGTCGGGCGCTTCGTGTTCGGTGATCGCGAATCCTCGATGTCGCTGACACTCGCGCCGACACGCGCGCCGACACGCGCGCCCCGCACCGCCTATCATCTCGGCGAGTGGGTCGTGGCGCTCGGCTCGGAGTCCGCGCCGGACGCCACGTTCGCATGGCTCCTGACCGCGCGTCGTGTGCAGGAGGCGGTGGCGCGCTTTGGCACGCTGCTACTTTCGCACGTCGATCGTATTGCCGACGCGAAGTCCGAGACCTTGGCGCAGATGGATGCGGCGCGCCGGCTGCGTTTGGAGTCGGAGGCCGCGTACTGGCGCGCGCGCGATCAGGAACGCGACGAGTACGCCGCCGCCGCCGCGTTCCGCGAGGGGAACTGGCGGCGCGTGATCGAGATTCTCTCGGCCTACGAAGCGCAGTTGAGCGCGGCGCAGACGATGAAGCTCACTCTGGCGCGGAAACGCGCGGGTGCGCTGCCAGAAAGCTGAACATCCGAGCGTTGAATGCCTGCGTCTGTTCGAGATGCGGGAGGTGCCCCGCGGAGTCGACGGCGAAGAACTCGGTGGCGGTGATCACGCGGGTGACATTCTCGGCATCGCCGATCGGCAACGTGCGGTCCTGCTTGCCCCACACGAGGAGAACGGGGGTGCCCGCGTCGCGGATGCGCGCGTAGGTCGCGGGGAAGTTGACCTCCGAGAGAGCCAGCCGGGAGCGCCGGAGGGCTCGGCCGAAGCCACGGTACTGCATCTGCGGTTCGTAGCGTTCGGCCCACCCAGGAAACTGCTCCGGATGCAGGAAGTCGGTCGGCTGTCCGGCCGGCATCGCGGGCACCGCTTGCACCTGCCAGATGTAGGAACCGATGACTGGTGTCTTGAGGATCATCGGCACGTCGCTCGCCGTCGTGAGGGGATCAACGAGCACGAGCGTCCGCACGCGCTCGGGGTGCTCCGCGGCGAACTGTGCCGCGACGAATCCTCCGAACGAGAGGCCGAAGAGGTCGACGGGTTCGGTGATGCCGAGTGAGTCGAGGAGGCCGGTAAGTTGCGCCTCAAAGAACGGCCCATCGTATCCAGCGTCGGGACGGTCCGACCACCCGCGCCCGAAGAGGTCGTAGCGCACGACGCGATGTCCCGCGGCGGAAAGGGCGTAGAAGGTCGAATCCCAGATGTACGACGGCACGGAGAAGCCGTGGACGAGCACCGCGACACGTCCGGTATCGGGGCCGGCAATCTCATACTGCGTGACGCCGCTCTCCAGCGTGACCGATCGGCCCGGGGCACCGCGGCGCGCGGCCGCATCAAGGGTGCGTCGCTCGGGATTCGCGTACACGTGATATCCGAGCGGCACGAGGACGAGAAAGGCAACGAATGCGAGGAGGCGACGCATGACTGGCGGGGTTCGGGAATCAGCTCCCGAAGTGTACCACCGCTTGGCGCAACGCGTCGTGATGCGCGGCTTGCTCCGAGAGGGAAATGCCGCGCGCGATGCCGTCCCATGCTTGCCGGACACTTGCCGCGCCAGCCGCGGGGCCATCGGGATGCCCAAAGACGCCGCGCCCAGGAACAAAGCCGAAGTCCACCGTGCCGAGGCGCTGATAGATGCCCTCGAGCGTCCCGGCCCAATCGCTACCGCCGGGGACGGGAAGGGCGGGCGCGATCGTGCCCATGGGCTCTAGACATGCGCGCACGTTCTCGAGCACCTCCTGCTCGGACATCATCATACGCGCACCAAAGCCCGGCATGATCACGGCATCGCACCCGGCGAGTCGTTGCAGGCGCGTCATCACGCGCGAGTGCACGCCGTAGTGCGGCAAGCGACTGAACGCGGCGATGAACGGAAAGTGCGCGAAGATCGGCACGCGCGCGTGTGCACGGAGGAGTCGCACGCCGCTGAGTCCCACGGGGAGGGCATTGATCAGGACCGCGTTCGCTCCCGCGTTCACCGCGATATCGTGCAGCGCAGTCAGTCGCGCCACCTCATCCGTCACATTCGCCATGTACATCTTGGGCACACCGGTGGCACGCTCGGCGCGCACGCGCGCGGCGCCGAGCAATGCCGCGCGTTCCGCGAGAGGCGACCACGAGGTGTCGCCGAGCATCTCATCGTCCTTGGCGATATCAAGACCGCCGAGCCAGGCCTGCTCACCGATCGCCGAGAAGGGCTCCGGTGCGAGTCCGATGTTGGGCTTGATGACGCCGAGGAAGATCGGGCGGTCGTAGGCGTTGAGCAGTCGCCGAATGCCCGCCACACCGAACTGTGGTCCGTCGAATTCCGCGAGAAACGATGCGGGGAAGCGGATGTCCTCGAGCCGAATGATCGGCACCCCAGGGACGAAGAAGACGCCTTCGCCCATCACGGCGGACATCAGGTTCGGAAGCCGCGGGCCGAAGTTCGCGTGTGGATGCGCGATGGTGACGTGCACGCGATGCACAGGGCCAAGCGGCGGCGCGGGGGGGTCGTACGAGAAGCCGGAGAGTGGCACGGCGTCGAAGGCGACGACCTTGGCGGCGAACTGCGGGCGAAAGTCCTCGTCCACACCGACGCGCTTCCACTGTGCCGTGGACTGCTCGCTGCAGAGGTGCGCCGCCGCGAGCCGCGGATCGCCAGCGCACTCGAACGTGAAGTCGAGCTCGAGGTGCGCTTCGGGATCGAGCACCTCGCGCGTGGTGAAGAAGTGGGGGATGTCGTCGGCGTGCATGGTGGCCGCGGTTCAGGCGACGATCAACTGGAGCTGCACCTCGCGCGCCTCGCGCGGGCCATCGAGTTCCACAAGGAACAGCGCTTGCCAAGCGCCCATCGCGAGTGCGCCGTCAACGACCGGAATGCTCTCGCTCGCCGGCATCAGGAGGCCGAGCAGATGACTGTGCGCGTTGGCGCGACCATCGACGGTGTCGAGGTTGTGGCGGTAGGTCGTGTCGGCAGGGGCGAGGTGCTCGAGGAAGCGCACCATGTCGCCCTGCAGTTCCGACTCCCGCTCGTTCCGCGTGATGCGCGCGGTGGTATGCGGCGAGGTGACGGTCAGCAGTCCGTCACGGACGCCGGCGGCGCGCACCCAGTCGCCGACCTGCTCGGTGAGGTCGATGAACTGAATGGGCGCGGTGGTCGCGAGCGTGAGCGTGTGACGGCGGACGGGCATCGGTGTGAAGAAGGGGGAGGCCGACGCGAGCGGCAAGGGTGTTCGCGTCGGCGGTCGAGCGGGCGTCAGTCTGGGAAGCGACTGCGACCCCAGAACCCTTCCGGTGTGCGCAGCAGCGAGTCGAGTCCGGTGCGGCGTATCGCGGCATCGGCCTCGCGCTGTGCCGTTGTGAGCACCTCGGTCTCGTTCACCGAGAGCACCACGCGGTCGCGCATCAGCACGCGGCCGTTCACCAGCACCGTGGTGACATCGTTCCCGTTGGCGAAGTACGCCACGCGATACAGCGGCATGTTCATCGGCACCATGTGCGGCCGGAACCAGTCAATCAAGATGATATCGGCCTTTTTGCCGACCTCGAGCGAGCCGATCTCTTTTTCCATGCCGAGTGCACGTGCGGCATCGATCGTCACCATCTCCAGCACCTTCCCCGGGGGCAACACCTTCGTGTCGCGCCAGTAGAAGCGGTGATAGCGCATGGCCTGGAACATGTGACGGAACATGTCGTAGCTGCGATCAGGGGCGACGCCGTCGGAGCCGAGCATAACGGTGACGCCAGCGTCGAGCAGTTCGACCATCTGGAAGCGGCGACGCGTGGCCGCGTTGGCGCTCGGATTGTGCACGATCTTCGTGCCGGTTCTGACCAGAATCGCGATTTCCTCCGGCGTGAATTCGGTGGCGTGCGAGAGGATGGCGTCGGGGCCCAGGAGGCCGATCGAGTCGGCGAACTTCACGGTGTTCGTGGTGTGACCGTCCTGCGTGAAGAGGAGCTTGTAGCGGCGCGCGAGCTCACGCGTGGCCTGCGCCTGTTGAACCACCTCGTCCAGCGCGGCGCCGGAAAGCGGCGTCTCCTCCTGCCGATGCGTCGGAAACATCATCGCGATGTGCAGGCGGCCATCACCGGCGCCCTGCCACTTCTTGATGAGTTCCTCGGACACGGCCAGTTGCTGCGCAAAGCTCACCGCGACATCGGTGCTGGAGTCGCCGTTCCACTCGGTGTACGTCTTCGGGAAGGGCGGGCGACGCGGACCGACCGCAAGGATGTACCGGAGTCCCACCTCTTCGGTGGCCTGCATGTAGGCGTTGCCGTACTTCACATCGTCGGTGCGGGTGATCATGTCGCCGCCGCCGAAGTAGCTGAGCGCCGTCGTGACGCCAAAGCGCACGCGCTCGACGCCGGTGAGGAGCGCCTCGGCGCGCCAAAAGTCCACGGTGGAGCCGCGGGCGTAGATGGTCTCCGTGGCGGCATACCACTCGTCGGTATCCATGCCCATGGACTTCACGAGGCCATGGCCGGCGTGGCCGTGGCCATCAATCAGGCCGGGCATGACGATCTTCTTGTCGGCGTCGATCGTTTCGCGGCCCTGGTACTTGGCCGTGATCTCGCTCGTGGAGCCAATGGCGACGATGCGATCGCCTGAAATAGCCACGGCGCCGTCCTCGAGGACGCGGCGTGTGGAGTCCATGGTGATCACCGTCCCGCCGGTGATGAGGATGTCGACTTGTTCGCGGTCGCCGGCGGTGTCGGAGCAGGCGGTGAGCATGGTCAGCGCGGTGGCGCACGCGAGCAATGGGACGAGCAGAGAGTGGCGCATGGAGAGGCGTGGGCGGAAAGGAGAGTGGGGCGGGAGACCCGCGAAACCCGAAAGGGAAACTTGTGCCAAACTCGCGGCGCCGGCGAGTCGTTGAGTTCAAACCCTTGAACGCACCCAGTTGTCCGATTGGCACAAGGTTGCCGACGCTGGACGTCACAATCGCGGCCATATCCCCACTTCAAGACCAGGTCCCATGTCAAACGCCCGCTCGCCCTATTTTCTGCGTATGCGCTGCGCCGTGACGGCACTGCGGCTCGCGGTACGCGCCGTGGCACTCGCCCCGGTAGTCGCCCCGGCACTCGCCGCGCAGTCCGCGGTCGCCGCGCCCACTGGGAGTGTGGAGAGTGCGCTCACCAGTGTGGCCACCGCTTCGGATCTTGATCGCCTCGTCGGCTCCGGGTGGACGGGAACACTCACGTATCGCGACTACACCACCGAGGCGCGCACCACGATCAAAGCGGCGCTGCTCTTCACGCGGTCCAGCACGGTGGGGGATGAAGCCGCGCGCTGGGACTTCCGCATTGCCTATGCCGACGAACCGCACGCGAACAGCGGGGAGATCGTCTCGCTCGCATCGGATGGCCGCTGGTTCCGCGGTGCCCGGGTCGTCGAGCGTACGGTACTCGCGAACGGCACCGTGCGCATCACGACGGAGCAGGAGGGACGGGATAACGATCGGGCGGCCGCGATTCGACTGGTGTATACGATCGGCGAACGCAGTGCCTCGCTCCAGAAGCTGGTGCGCTACGAGGGCGGTGTGTATTTCGAGCGCCACATCTACGAGTGGACGCGCTGACCATTGGCCCTCGGGCCTTGCAGACGCCAACCGGCGGCGCGCCTACCGGTAGAGGTAGATGTTGTCCATGTAGATCACCATTGGGCCAGTGGAGACGAAGAGCAACTGCTGCAGCGCGGTCTTCGCGCTCAGTCCCACACAGCTCGTGAGCGGGATGTTGAGCGAGACCCACGATCCGTTGGCGAGTGCGCCGGCCTGGTACCGACACGAAAGGATCGGTCAGGGTGCTGTTGCCGGCACTCCAGTTGGTCCGCCAAGTCTCGACCGCGCGGTTCGTGTACAGGGTCGTGAAGGGCGAAATGACATCGCCAGCCGCCTCGGTCGGCGCCGGGGCGATGGTGTTCGGTACGGCGAGCGGTGCCGAGACAGTGATGGTAGAGCTGGACGGCACGGCGAGTCCGCCGAGGGTCGCGGTGATGATCGTGGTGCCGCCGCTGAGGCAGGTGATCAAGCCGTCTGGGCTGACGGTCGCCACGGCGGGATTGCTCGACGTCAACGTGTACCAGCGCCACGCGACATCCGGCCGACCGGCAGATTCTCGTACTGCACGTACTGCAGGCAGTATCGGGTCCGGAGCGAGGTGCCGCCAGGTGCGCTACTGCCGCGACCATCCCGCGAAAGGACTAGGCGTGACGTAGTTCCTAAATCACTCGTGCGAGCAGTGCCTCCGAAAAGCATTCCGCGGCATCCTCCTCTTGGGGCTATCGGCGTCGCCGAAGTCGCCCCGTCGCTCACTGGGAGAACCATTTACATGTCACCGCTCACGAATCGCTCGCGCACGTCGCTCGTTCTTGCCACCCTCGTCCTCGGCCTTGTCGCCGTGGGCTGCTCCGACAGCACCGGTCCCGACCCCGTCTCCCCCACCTTGCCTGGTGCTGGTCCTGGGACCGGTGGCGCCGGCGGCAATGGCCCCACGCCGGTATTGCTTGGCGCGGCGGGTGACTTCGTCATCCTCGCCAAGACCGGCATCTCGACCGTCCCGATCTCGGCTATCACCGGAAACATCGGGATCAGCCCGGCCGCGGCGTCCTTCCTCACCGGATTCTCACTGACGCTCGGCAGCGGCGCGGCCTTCGCGACCTCGACGCAGGTGACGGGGAACGTGTTCGCGCCGGGCTATGCCGTCCCGACGCCGACGAATCTGACCACGGCGGTCGGCGCGATGCAGACGGCGTACACCGATGCCGCCGGCCGCACGTTGCCGGATCATGTGGAACTCGCGACGGGCAATCTGGGCGGGCTCACGCTTCCCCCGGGCCTGTACAAGTGGTCCAACACCGTCACGATTCCGGCCAACGTCACGCTCGAGGGTGGCGCGACCGACACCTGGATTTTCCAGATCGCTGGAGGCCTGACTCAGTCGTCGGGGAAGCGCGTGATCCTGAGCGGCGGTGCGTTGGCGGAGAATGTGGTCTGGCAAGTGGCCGGCGTGGTCACGATCGGCACGACGGCGCACATGGAAGGTCGCCTCTTCTCGCAGACGGCGATTTCAATGGGTACCGGCGCAAGGGTCAACGGACGCCTCTATGCGCAGACGGCCGTCACGATGGCCAGCGCGACAGTCGTGGTGAAATAGCCGGACGATGTTCGGGAAGGCCGCCCTCGTTGCTTGGGGGCGTCCTCACTCCCGTTCAGGAACACAAGGCTGTTGAGGAGTGCGACGGTGGCAAATAACGTCACAAATCGTCATGCTCGCCCTTGCGCCTCAATCGTCGGACGCGGACATTCCCTGTCTGCGCACTCAGCTATAGAAATGGGCGCGCGCACGACTCGCACCCATCATGTCAGACGACCTTCCCGAATCCCCAATTCCGGAGCCTTCATCGGCCGAGGATGTGCCCAGTACGCCGCGCGGATCCCGCTCCGTGGACCCGGTCATGGTCAAGCTCGCCGAAGCCACGGGGAGCGAGTATCGAGTTGAACGCGAACTCGGTCGGGGTGGAATGGCGACGGTGTATCTCGCGCACGACCTGCAGCTCGAGCGCAAGGTCGCCATCAAGGTCATGGGCGCGGATCTGTTCGCCGCCGGCGATATCCTCGTCGATCGGTTCCTGCGGGAGGCCCGGACGGGGGCGCGGCTCAATCACCCGCACATCATCCCCGTCTACGCGATCCGCGAGTCGAAGGAGCTGATCTACTTCGTGATGAAGTTCATCGACGGGAAGCCGCTCGATGACGTGATCAGCAAGTACGGCCCCCTCCCGATCGCGCTCGTCGCGCGCGTGATGGCGCAGGTCGCCGACGCGCTGGCGTACGCGCACCGCAACGGCATCGTGCACCGGGACATCAAGCCCGGCAACATCATGCTGGACAAAGAGGGGTGGGTGGTCCTCACCGACCTCGGCATCGCGAAGGTCCAAGAAGCCTCGATGCTCACGGCCACGGGTTCGGCGATCGGGACGCCGACCTACATGAGCCCCGAGCAGAGCAGCGGATCGAAGGAGACGACCGGCGCGTCGGACCAGTACTCACTCGGCTGCGTCGCCTTCGAGATGCTCACGGGGCGTCCGCCCTTCCAGTCGGACTCGATGATCGGCCTGATCTTCCAGCATCACGCCGATCCGCCGCCGCCGTTGCACACGCTGCGCTCGGATGTGCCGGGGGACATTGCCGCGGCCGTGATGAAGATGCTCGCCAAAGGTCCGGAGGATCGGTACGCGAGTATGGAAGAGTGCGCGCAGTTCTTCCGCGATCGCTCGATGGGGGACGAGGAGGAGTTCCGACTCCTGCTCCGCGCCTTCGCCACAGGATCGGGCACGGAGGAGGCGGCGGGGCGAGTCAACACGCCACGGACGCCGATGCCGACCAAGAACCCCGCAGTTGGAACGCCGCGTCCGCCGAATCGGCCGAGCCGCCGCGAGGTCGCGGTCTCAACGACGGGGATGGTGCCGGTGGCGCGTGAGTTCACGACCGGGAACACTCCGGTCGTCGGCATGGCGACCGTAGCGGGAGGTCCGACATCGGATGCGGCCGCCGCGGCGAAGGCCGCGTGGCCGCGCACGCTGATTCGTCCCCCCGAGCAACAGAAGATCACCGCCCGGAGTTTCCGCGCCCCCGGCATCCTCACGATGCTGTTCGTCGCGGCACTCGTGTGGTTCCTGTTCTTCCCGCAGCTCGGGGATCTCGAGACAACGGTCCCGCAGAGCACCGCACTGATGCTGATGCGACAGACCGAGGCCGAGGCCGCGGTGCGCCGTGGGTCGGCGCCCGGGGCCGAGGGAAGTTGCGAGGGAGTGCGCAACGATCTCCCGAACTGTCGGAAGCAGACGCCAGTCTCGCTCGACAGCATCGCGCCGGCGATGGTCGACGCGGTAAGGTTCGCGACCGACTCGCTCTTCAACGCGCGTCAGGGCGCCGATTGGATCGCGATGCGTCGGGCCGCGGGCTACCCGCGCGATGCCTTTGAGTGGGGGAACAGCGTCGATCGGTCGGATTTCTTTTCGGTGATGCCCACGCTGCTCAACCACATGGACGTCGTGGGGCAGTCAGGTTCGTTGACGCAACGCGTGGTGCAGACGATCTGGTATCCGGCGGACAACGGCCTCTTCCGCAAGGCGCGTGAGATTCGTCTGGCGAACCGGTTGGCGGGAACGCTGACGAAGGATCGGATTCTTGAGCTCTACCTGAACGTCGCGGAGTTCGGCCCTGGGCTGTACGGTGTTGAGGCCGCATCGCAGTCGTATTTCGGCATTCCGGCGAGCAAGCTGAGCAAGGCGCAGGCTGCGACGCTCGCCGCCACGCTGGCCACGCCGCGGACCTCGACGCCTGCGCAGGAGCCCGAGGCGATGACGCGGCGGCAGCGGCTGATCCTCCGCCGACTGAATGGCGAAGCGGTCAGTATCCCCGTCGCGTACGTCGCCACGGATTCGGCGCCGCGTGCGCCCTAACGGCACTCCGCGCCGGCTCCTGCTTGCGGCGCTCTGCCTCTTGGGCGTCGCCGGGTGTGCGGCGCGTCCGAAGCTCTGGCTCTTCACGGCACCGTGGGATGTGCGGAGCGATTCCGCGCTCGCCTCTGGGGTCGCGCCGAGGGCGACGATCATCTCGGGCTGGATCAGCCTAGACTCTGCGGGTGGCCTGCCGGTGACGCTCTTCGAGGATCCGCCACGCGACCCAGATGAGCGTCGCGGCGATCGCTTCGCCCTGATCACGAGCTATCGCGTCGACAAGTTCCACCCGGAAGCGGTCCGCGCGCTGGCCCGCGATGTGGCGGCCCGCCAGCGCGCCGCCGATGCCGTTGAGACGCTGGTGCGCGCCGGTACCTACGCGGGTGTGGTGCTGGATCTTGAGGCACTCGAGATCAGCGACACCACGGCGCTCGCCGTCGTCACGGCGTCGTTGAGCGCCGCGGCACGACGTGGTGGCGCACGCGAAGTCGCGATCGCGGTCCCTGCGCTCGATACGGTGGCGTACGCGGCGCGGGTGCTGCTGCCGCATGTCGATCGCCTGTTGGTGATGCTCTACGATCAGCATTGGACCGGCTCCGAACCCGGCCCCGTGGCGGCGCGCGCGTGGGCGCGTGAGGCGCTGCAGCGCTGGGTCGCGTCGGCGGGAGCCGACCGCGTGGTCGCGGCGCTGCCGGTGTACGGCTACCACTGGCGCACTGGCGTCGCGACCGATGTGGTGGGGTGGAGCGATGTGCAACGTTTGGCTCGCGAGTCCGGGGCACGCGCCGCGCGCGACACGGCCTCGGGCTCCCTGCGCCTGCAGATGGGCGAGCAGGGAGAGGCCTGGCTCGCGGACGGCCCGCTCTTGGCCCACATGGCAGAGGACGCGCGCGCGCTCGGCGTGCGCACCGTGGCGCTCTGGCGCCTCGGCCTCGAGGATCCGGCGGTCTGGACCGCCTTGGGAGTGCGATGACGACCTTTGTGAAAAGTGGGATCGCGCCGCTCGATCGCCAGATTGGCGGCTTCGTCCCCGGGCGCCCCTACCTGATCTCCGGCAATCCGGGCACCGGGAAGAGCACCGCCTGTCTCGAGTTCATCGACGCGGGCGTGCAAGCGGGAGAGCGTGGATTGATTCTCACCCATGATGACCCAGGTGACCTGCTCGATTCTGCGGAGTTCCTCGGGATCGATCTCGGCGAATCGCTGCTCACCGATCGTGTCCGTATCGTCACCTTCCAGCTCGACTTCGTGCGCCGCTTCATGCGCGCCGCCACGCCGATGCAGGCCTTCGAGGAGTTGCTTCGGCAGATCGGCGACGAGCCGGTGCAGCGGATCAGCATCGATTCCATCGTCCCCTTCCTCGAGGGCGGAGGCGCGGGATCGCAGTCGATCTTCTCACTCGTGGATTTCCTCGACGCGTTGCAGGCGACCGCCATGATCACCTACCCCGGGGATCTCGCGGGACTCTACGATCAGCGACTGGAACCC
>ENA-ORBV01004674-ORBV01004674.1-microbial-mat-metagenome-genome-assembly--contig:-NODE-4674-length-25999-cov-12.294846_pt1 | contig 25999 bp, 21 predicted proteins | sample MGYA00237777_ERZ505514 | MGnify/ENA primary metagenome ERZ505514 (study PRJEB26160, sample SAMN06269048) | microbial mat metagenome | isolation source: Oligotrophic lake microbial mat | place... | reverse complement strand
ATGATACGGCGACCACCGAGATCTACACCTCTCTATTCGTCGGCAGCGTCAGATGTGTATAAGAGACAGCAAGAGCGGGCAACGGATTCAGGGCATCCTGACCGCGGCGACCGACAAGGCCATCCAGCTCAAGGTCGCCGGCATCAACGCCTCGTTTGCGATCGCGGATATCGAGCAGTACGAATACCTGCCCCCGCTCATGGAGAAGTACCGCGAGCTCCGCGATTCGGTTGGCAACAACCCGGACCAGATCATGCGTCTGGCCGAATGGCTGCGAGAACGCGGGAAATACGAGCTCGCGCTCTCCGAAGTGGAACGGGCCCTGGCAGTCAATCCGGATCATGCCGACAGCCTCCGCCTGAAGCGAGAACTCACCCAGCAGATCCTGCTTCGGGCTCGGGCGAGGCCGCAGACAAAGCCCGATCCCGCGGCCAACCCACAGGACATTCCCGGCGGTGGAGAGGTGAATGTTCGCCGCTCACGTATTACGGACTTTCCGCTGCTCACGCCGGCGCAGGTTGATCTGATCAAGGTCTACGAGGTTGACCTGAGTGAACGTCCCCGGGTGATAGTCGCGCGCGAGGCGATGGAACGCCTCATGGCGGACAACGTCGGCCACCCGCTCGTTCCGGTTACGAAGGAAGGCCGCGATGCCCTGCTCCGCAAGAGCCCGATTGACCAACTCGACCTGATCTTCCGGCTCCAGGCCCGCGAGCTCTACTCGCAGGTGCAGGTGCTGGATATGCCCGGCTCCATCCGCAAGTTCCGCGAGAATGTGCAGGCAACCTGGCTCATGACTTCGTGCGCGACCACCATGTGCCATGGAGGCAGCGATGCCGGACGGCTCGTCCTGGCGACGCGGCGGCCCAATCACGACCAGACGGTGTACACCAATCTGCTCATCCTCCAGAAGTACCAGACCCGCGACGGACGCCCCCTGCTCGATTGGGAGAATCCCGAGAAATCCATCCTGTTTCAGGCCGCTCTTCCGCGTCAGGATTCTCTCTTTCCTCACCCCAACGCTCCCCTTGGGGCTGCTGGCAGGGATGGCTGGAAGCCTGCATTTCGGGATACCAGCGAGCGAATGTTCCTGCGCTCCGCGGATTGGGTCCGGTCCGCGTACAAACCGCGGCCGGATTACAACATTCCTTACGTGCCTGTAAAGCCTTTTGAGCCGCCACCCGCTCCCAAGCCCGCTCCGGCTACGGCCCCCGCAAATGGTGGGGCAGCAGACGGTCCGGCGGGAGACCCGAGACAGGGCAGGGAAGGGGAACCGCCGCCGCGATAGACGCGGACCGGAACTGCCTGTCGCCGTTCCGGTGGCAGCCTGTACCCGCGTCGGATTCCTGATAGAGTGTCTGTCCTGCTGGAGCCGAAGCCCGGCAGGTTGTACACCGGATGTGGTGGGCGGGGGCCCCTTTGACTTGGCACCGGATCAACGCATGAGCCGAAGAACCACCACGCACCGTTCCCGAATCACCTCGCTCCTCGCCGCATGCGCCATCGCGGCCTCGCTCACTTCCTGCGATCGGAGCGATCCCGTGCAGGATGAGATCGATCGGGTGAGCGTGGGGCTCAACGCGATCAGCACGTCTGGTAGCACCGCGCTTCCGAGCGTCGAGAACCGTCGCGCGATGTATCAGTGGTCGATCGGCCGACTGACGGGCAAGGGCGGCGGCAGCATGAATCTTGAGGGCGTCAAAACAGACAGCTCCGCGCCAAACAGCCCCGCGCCGGTCGAGGCTTCCAACTCCGGCCAGGCATTCGCGGCGAATCTTCTCGTTGCTCGCGGATACGGCGGCCTTGGCGAGATCTCCGCTCAGGAGGCCGCGAGGCTCGAATCCGATGCGGCACGGCAGATCCCGCCCATCAGCGCGGCCCTCGATCAGTGGCTCGCCCAGAACGCCGCGGCCGATGCGCTCGACGCGTACAACCCCGCCGAGGAAATGGCCGGGATCGAGAAGCAGATCAGTGACAAGCAGAAGCTCGCCGATGATGCACGGGCGGGCAAGGACCGGCAGCTTGCGACCATCGCCGACCTTGAGAAGAAGGCGGCGGATCTGATGGTCAACTCCCGCACGCTTCGCCAGCGTGCCCTCGAAGTTCGCTCCGGCACCGTCGGCGTTTCGGAGACTGCCCGGCTGGAACTGATCACCGAGGCCGCGCGCGTCGGCCGCGAAGCCGATGAGATCGAGAAAGCCGCCGCGATGCTCCTGGCTCGGGTGGATCTTGAGAAGCCCGGTGCGGAAACGCTCCAGCGCGGCATAGATGAGCTCACAACCCAGATTCAGCTTCTTCGTGCGGACAAGGACAACCTGCGCCAGCGTGCGGATCGAAACTCCGCTGCCGCCCAGCGTGCACGGGCCGAGGCCAGGTCCGCCGCCGAGCGGCTGGGCCAGATGGTCACCGCCCTCACCACCGCTCGCGATGGCCTGTCGGGCCCCACCGACGCCGCGGCCGGTGCGTACGAGAAGGCTCTCGCCGCTGCCCGCAAGGCCGGCCAGGTCGCGCCCCAATCGAAGGGCCAGGCCGCCGTCGCCGCAGGGTTCTACCAGCACGCACTCGCCGATGTTCTCGCAGGCAAGGCCCGTGGGCTCACCGCGTACTCCGATGTCCTGACCACGCTCGCAAACGCAAAGCCTGCTTTGCCGGGAGCTTCGGATTTTTCCAGCAAGGCCAGCGCGGCCGCGGCGGATGCCAAGGCCGCGACGGATGCGGCGATCACGGCGTTTGATGGCGCGCGAGCGCAGTACAAGGGTGCCGGCGGTTCCGGTGACACTCAGGACCGGCTGACCGCGCTGGAGCGAGCAATGGCCGCCATCCGCGGCCAGGACCCCGATGTGGATATGGAAGCCGCGCCGGTCGCCGAAGATGCCCCCGACGGCATCATCCCAGATCCCGCCGCCGAGCCTGCGCCCAAAGCCCAGCCCGACGATGGCGGCCTCTCCGCCATCGAGGCCGAGGTTCGAATCGCCCTCGAGCAGATCATCGCAACGGCGAAATCTTCTGACTTCGCGGCGATTCGTGCGTTGATGTTCATCCCCGATGAAACCGTGCGTCCTGTCTTCAATCAGGTCATGGATGCCGCCGCCGGACCCGTTGCGATGGAAGCCGCCTGTCAGCGTGCGTACGGCAAATCGCTCAAGCAGCTGATCGATGAGTCCTCGGTTCAGTCAATCAAGAGTAACCCGATCATCACCGGCATGCAGCAGGGCATGGACCAGATGTCCTTCGGCCCCGGCAGCCTTGATCGCCTCTCTGCCGCGGATGCCACGATCATTCCGACTTCCACCACCGAAGCGATGGTGAGCTTTCCCCCCGCAACCGATGCGGATGAGCCACAGGACATCGCCCTGGTGAAGGATGGAACGACCTGGAAGATCAATCTTGAACCGCAGCTGGCCGCGATGGGCGGTGCCGCGGGCCTTGCCCAACTTCAGCCGATGCTTGCCCCCATGACCGCCGCCGGTTCCGCGTTCACCAAAGTGGCCGGAAAGGTGGATGGCGGAGAGTATCCGGATGTGGATGCAATGCTGATCGACCTGAACAAGGAAGTCATGACCGCGATCATGAGGTCGGGCGGGCTTGGCGGCCCGGGCGGCGGGGCCCCGGGCGGCAGTTGACCTGATGTGGATAGCACGGCTACGTTCCTGCCCCGTCTTCACTTCCTGTAAGACGCCAAGGACTCGCCAGACCGGTGTGGTGTAAAGGGGTTTCGGTTCGGGGGGCAGGCCAGGAGCGTCTGCGGATCGAGTGACGGTTAGGGCCGCGGCCCGGGAAGCACGCCAGACGATGATCACGAGCCGACCTTTGACCGCGCTGATGGCCTTGACGATCGCCGGTGGCGTCACCGCCACCATCCAGGCCCAGGGCACCTGCAACCTACCTGACCAGACGGTCGCCGCACGTACCCCGTCCGGTGTCGATGCGGGCGCGGTCCGGGCCTGCGTAGATGCCAATGTTCCCGGTCTTTCCGGCGACTACGACGCCATCCGTCAGGCCCGTCAGAATCTGCTCACTCCACTGCGTTCGCAGAACGTTTCGATCTTCTTTCGGCTGGCGTATTCCGATCAGCTCAAGCCGGCGATCACCCCGCTGATCGCCAACGCCTCCGACGACATCGCGATCAATGCCGTTCGCATCGCGGGCGAGCTCGGAACGATCGACGGCGCGAACCTTTGCGTGGCCGCTCTCGATGACAAGCGCCCCGCACTCCGCATGATGGCCGCCGCGGGCCTCGCCCGGACCTTCACCGTCCTTCGCGAGACGCCCACCATCCAGCCCGGCCCGTTTTCCGGAATCGAGACCCGCCTCGCCGCCGCGCTTGCCAAGGAAAAGGATACCGAGGTCATCGATGGCATCGCCATCGCCTACGACGCGGCCTTGCAGATTCCCACGAGCGTCGTCGCCGACGCCCAGAACATCGCCCTGCGAAGCGCGGCCACCGAGTTCGGGAAGATCACCCGTCAGCAGAGCCTCAACCCGGCCACCCTCCCCGCGCTGCTCCGCGCCAGCAAGTCGATGCTCGACACGCTCACGGCCGTCGCCGGCACCAAGCCACAGAACGATGCACTCCGCGAGGCCGCGGGCTTTGGCGGAGATCTCCTGGCATACACGCTCCGCCGCCTCCGTGCGGGAGAAGTCAGCGCCACCGATCGGCAGCAACTCGCCTTGCTCATTGGTCAGGCACAGAACATGGTGTCCGTTTCGGGGACCCTGCTCGGACAGTCCCCCAAGGCGTACCGGTTGAACACGCTGGTGGCCGAGGGCAATGACCGGCAGTACTTCCGCGACGTGATGAACCTCATTGGTGCTGAAGGGGACTTGATCAAGGCCCCCTTCAACCTCCGGCGCGACCGGTTCATCCCCGCGCCCTGATCGGCATTTCGCTCAAACCGCAATCGGCTGATCCGGGTACCCTCCATTCATGGGTCGTCTCTTTGTCCCAATCGGGCTTCTCGCCGCGATCGTCATCGCCATCATCGCGACCGACCGGCCCTCCCCGCGCGCCGACTTCACGTTCATCAACCGCGGCGATGTAGCCACACTCGACGTCCAGAAGGCTTCCTGGATGCAGGACCTGCGGGTCATCCGCATGCTCTTTGAGGGGCTGGTCAAGAACGATGTCCTCGATTCGGACTACACCATCCTTCCCGGCGTCGCCGAGCGATGGGAGATCAGCGAGGATGGGCTCACCTACACCTTCCACTTAAGGGCCGATGCCTTCTGGAACGTGCACGGCAAGCCCGTCGCCGTAACGGCCCACGACTTTGCCTACGCCTGGCGACGCGGCATCCTGCCCGATACCGCCAGCGACTACGCCGGGCAGTTCCACCTCATCCGCGGTGGCAGAGCGTTCTACGACTGGCGCACGCAGCAGCTCGACGAGATCGCCGCCATGCCCTCGGGCGCGGCTCGCAGCGATCGCGCCCGTGCGCTCTGGGCCCTCACCGAGCTGAAGTTCAACGAGATGGTCGGCATCCGTGCCGTCGACGACCGGACTTTCCGCGTCGAGCTCGAGCGGCCGACAGCCTACTTCCTCGACCTCTGCGCGTTCGCCGTGTTCTACCCGGTGTATCCCCCCCTCGTGCGCCAGTATGAACTGCCCGACCCCGCCACCGGCAGGCTCGATCAGCAACCCGGCTGGACCATGGCCGAGACCATCGTCTGCAACGGGCCCTTCCGGCTCGACTCCTGGCGATTCAAGCGCGAGGTCCGGCTGGAGAAGAACGCTCTCTACTGGGACCGCGACTCCATCGCCATCGACTCCGTCTCCATCCCCAGCAACGAAGACCCCAACGCCCAGGTGCTCGCGTTCAAGTCGGGCGCGATCGACTGGGTAAGCGATGTCTCAACACCCTACCGGCGGTTCATCGTCGCCGACAAGCTCGCGTACTACGCCGAGCACCGCGAGCAGTACGAAGAACTGCTGGCCCAGGGGCTGGACCCGGTGGAGATCGACCGCCGACTCCCGCCCGATCCGCGCCAGAACATCCACACATTCCCCGCCTTCGGCACCTACTTCCTCAACTTCAACTGCCTGCCCAAGCTCGTTGACGGGCGAGACAATCCCTTCGCCGACCCGCGCATCCGCCGCGCGTTCGCGATGTCCGTCGACAAGGAGCGCATCGCGACCAAGGTTCGAGGCACCGGCGAGCGCATCGCAAACACGCTCATCCCGCGGAACTCAATCGCCGGCTACGAATCTCCCGCCGGGCTTCCCTACGACCCCGACGCCGCGAGAAAGCTCCTCGCCGAAGCCGGCTACCCCGGCGGCCGCGGCTTCATCACCGTCGAGATCCTCTTCAACAAGGATGCCGGCCACGACCTCATCGCCCAAGCCGCCGCCAAGGACTGGCAGGAGAATCTCGGCGTGCCGGTGCTGCTTGCGCAGAAGGAGATCAAGGTCTTCCGCAACGATTTGAAGAACCAGAACTTCATGATCAGCCGGGCCGGCTGGTTCGGCGATTACGGCGACCCGACCACCTTCCTCGACCTGAACCGGTGCGACGACGGCAACAACGATCGCAAGTACTGCTCACCCCGCTACGAAGAGCTGATGGATCGCGCCGCCTCCGAGACCGACCCCGCCAAACGCATGGCGATTCTCGCCGATGCCGAGCGTCTCGTGGTTGAAGAGGATCTTCCCTTCATCCCCATCTTCCAGTACGTGCAGGTATACCTCTTCGATCCGCACAAGGTCAGCGGGATCTCCTCACACCCGCGCCAGCAGCAGGACTTGTTCCGCATCGACATGCTCGGCGACGGCAAGGGGAGTGATATTCCGCGCGGTCTGCCTCCGGGCGGAGGAGACGTCAAGCGAAAGCCACCGGAGCAGCAGAGCGCCAAACCAGCAGAACAGTCGATTCGATCCCGACTCCGACCTCCCGATCTGATGATCTGCCGCTCTGCGAATGTGCTGCTCTCGCGTGCCGCGATCGGAGGCCGCGCATGATCGGCCTGATCACCCGTCGCCTCCTGCAGCTCCCGCTCATCGTCGGTGTGATCTACACGCTCACGCTCACGCTGGCCTGGGCAGTTCCCGGCAACCCGATCGACAACCCCGAGGGTCGTCGCCCGCCCGCTGCGGTCGTTGAGGCGATGCTCCGCCAGTACAACCTTGACTCCTTTCCCAGGTTCTACCTCTCATACCTCGACAATGCGACCGGCACCAAGTGGGTGCGCGATCAGGTGACCGGCCGCGCAGCCGAGCGCGCGGCCGCGGCGGCAGAAGTCGGGCAGGCCGTGCCGATCCGCCGCGTGTTCGACCTCGGCCCGAGCCTCCAGTACGAAGACTGGGGCGTCAATCAGATCATCCAGGATGCGCTCCCCGTCAGCATCGCACTGGGCGCGATGGCGATGCTGATCGCCGTGATCATCGGCGTCGGCGCTGGCGTGGTCGGTGCGGTTCGGCCCAACTCCGTTGCGGATATCTCCACCCTCGCCGTCGCGCTCATCGGCATCAGCCTGCCCAGCTTTGTCGTCGGCACCACGCTGCTGCTGGTTTTCAGCGTGTGGCTCGGCTGGTTCCCCGTCGGCCAGTGGGGTCTGCGCGGCGCCGTGCTCCCGGCGATCACGCTCAGCCTCCCCTTCGCGGCATACATCGCACGCCTGACACGCATGGGCATGCTCGAGCACCTCGGGGCCGACTTCATCCGCACCGCCCGCGCCAAGGGCCTGCCGGAAAGCCGCGTCGTGCTCAAGCACGCGCTCAAGAACGCCTTCCTCCCCGTGCTGAGCTACATGGGCCCGGCAACGGCGATGGCGATGACCGGCTCGTTCGTCGTCGAGCGCGTCTTCACGGTGCCGGGCATCGGCCAGCACTTCGTCAACGCCGTGCTGAACAAGGACCTCTTCCTGATCATGGGTGTGGTGCTGGTGTATTCGACGATGCTGATCCTGTTCAACCTGACGGTCGATGTGCTGTACAGGTGGGTCGATCCGCGGATTGAGTGAGGCCGATCCATCCGGCCAGGCCGGACAAGCTCACGGAGGATGCGCGTGACTGGGCTCTGGTTGAAGTTCACTGTCGCGGCGCTTGTGTGCCTGCCGATGCTTGGGTGCTTCCCTGCGAAGGAGACTCCCGCGGCGGACCTTGACAGTCTGCGCCGTCTCGTCGTTCACGGCGAGGCGAAGATTGTCGACGTGGCTGACACCCGGCCGCAGGACTCGCCCGCTCTCTCCACGATATGGCTGGCGATCGCGAAGGTCCGCCGCGCAACCGGCCCCGAGCAAGACCCATCGCTGCAGATGGTGACGCTCGCGCCATCGGATGATGAGCGGCGGACGGTCGGCACCGCCGAGCGCGACCTCGGCGGTACCGGGTCCGAGCCAATCACCGCGTTCGTGGAGCCGGGTCTGGTCGTCACCGCTGAGACCCTCCACGGCGAGGCGCGTCGGCTGGGCGCGAGGGCCATTCTGGTGTACACCTACTGGTCAAAACAAGAAACCGACACGTGGTCTTTCCCGTTCTTGTTCACGCTCGGCCTCGCGCCGGTGCTCAACTCAAGCTACCAGGCGCGTGTCGAAGCGATCGCGGTCGATGTCGCCTCCGGGGCTGTGGAGTTTGATGGGATGGAAACTGATGAAGGGTGGCAGGTCGCCAACGGATTTACGCGGCCGGAGGCCGAGCGGCAGGTGAGCCGGCGCGTGGAGCGTCGTGCCTTCGCCCGGATAATGGATCGCTACATCGCGGCGATGGGCGGCCCGGCGAACCCGCCGCGGCAGGAACCTATGGGGGATTCGTGGTAGTTCAGCCTACTCCGCGCTGAACGTCGCCCCATCCATCACATCAAAGCTCACCACCGCGCCCATCTCGAACTGCGACGGGATCTGCCGCGCATCGTTCATCGTGCAGTGGATCGGCATCCCCGCATCAACAATCAGCGTGCGCGAGCGGTCATCGCGGCCGATGACCGAGCCTTGAACACGCCGCGGATGGCCGTACACCGGCTCGACGTACTTGCCGCCAGTCTCGACAAGGTCGACGCGTCGCGCGGTCGCACGGATCGTCCCGATGATCCGCTTGCCGATGGGCGTGGCGATCGGCCCCGCCGGGAGCAGGTGCATCCGGTAGCTGGTGTTGGGAAACTCGATGACAATGTGCCCGGGCTTGGTCGCGGTCGGGGCGACAACCTCGGAAAGCTCGCCGCGGGCGAGCGTGGGGGCGATCTTGTCGGTGGGGGCGGGGTGAATCATGCCCGCACTGTAGTGCGGAAAGCAGCAGAGCAGCAAGAGGCCCGCGTGATCGCTTCGCGGATGGCTATCCCCCTTTGCCTGGTGCCTTCCCCGCTTCAACGAAGTTCCGCAGCAGCTTCGGCCCTTCCACCGTCAGAAAGCTCTCGGGGTGAAACTGCACACCCTCCAGCAGCGCCTTCTGTTCGTCTCGGGGCCAGACCCGCCGCAATCCCATCACTACCCGCCGCGTGGGCCCTCCTGGCTTCGACGCATCGACCGGCTCATCCGTCCATGCCGAGACTTTCCACCCGCTGCCATCGGCCTCCGGCGGCGGGATCGTCTCCGCCAGCACCACCAGCGAGTGATAGCGCGTCGCAATGAACGGATTGCTCAGCCCCGCGAACACGCCTTGGTCATCGTGCTGCACTGGGGAGGTCTTGCCGTGCATGGGGATGGCGTGCCGCGTGACGGTCATGCCGTTCATGTCGCCGATGCACTGATGCCCGAGGCAGACCCCCAGCACCGGCACGCGTCCGGCAAACCGCTCGATAATCGCGCTCGAAACGCCCGCCTCCTTCGGCGTACACGGCCCCGGCGAGATGATCACGTGCGTCGGGACCATCGCTTCCGCTTCATCGGCGGTGACTTTGTCGTTCCGAACGACGCGCAGGTCGAGCGACGAATCAAGCTCCCCCAGCCGCTGAACGAGGTTGTACGTGAACGAGTCGTAGTTGTCGATGAGCAGGATCACGGCGGGAGGATATCGGCCAGAGGCGATGTCTGCCGCAGCGACTGCGGCTCATGGTCCGCCCGATAATCCTTCCCACTTTCCACTTCCCACCACTCAGTTCCTCGACCGGTTCACCCACCCAAACTCACTCGCCGCCGAGGAGTTCACCGGCCATGCGATGTTCGCCGCTTTCACAATCCGGATCTGCGACGCGTTCAGATCCTGGGGTTCCGCGAGGCGATCGTTCGGACCAGTCGGCGACTTGAACAGCCCCACCGATCCGTCGAGATACCCGTTGTGCCCGCCGCCGCCCTTGCCGCCCCCGGCCGAGCCCGACTTCCGTGCCCCATGCCGCGTCGACCACTGATCCGTCCCCGCAAACGAGCCATCGTCATAGGTCCGGTTGAAGAACTCGTCGTGCTCCTCCACCAGAATCGCGATCCCCGGGAAGTTCTTCCGCGGCGAGTTGCCAACCTCCGGCCGCTCCGGATAGTTCATCCACCAACCCAGATCAACACGTGCTCCCGCCATGCGGATGATCATCGTGTAATCAAAGAAGCGGTTCGCTTCCCGCCGTGCAGACGGACACTCGGTGATCTTGTCGGTCGTCTGCAAATACTCCCGCATAACGCTCGTGTGAAACGGGTGCGGATACAACGCGGGATTGGCCAGATACAGCGCGTTGTTCCGCCCCACCCAGTCCAGATTCTGCGGACCTTGCCAATACGCGCCGGGAATCACTTTGTAATCGTTCGCATACGAGTGAAACCCCAGCATCAACTGCCGCATGTTCGATAGGCACACCGCCTGTCGCCCCGAGTCTCGGGCCTTGCCCAGCGCCGGCAGCAGCAAACCCACCAGCAGCGCAATGATCGCGATCACGATCAGCAGCTCGATCAGCGTAAACGCGGCGGCCCGCCGGCGGTTGAACATGCCTCGCCTCCAGAAGGGGAGACTCCCCACGCTCAGCATACCACGGGATCCCCAGCAGCAGAATGCTCAAAGCAGCAAACCAGCAAATGGTGTCGAAGCGTTCGGCTTCACACCGACCACCGGGCCCTTGGAGACCGTTCCGCCCGCCGCGGCACATTTTGTCGCTTTGCCGGTCTGCTGCTTTGCTGCTTTCTCCCCAGCCCCTACCGTCTCCCCATGACCACGCCTGCCAACCACCCGAAGCACTACGCCGAACTCTGCACACTCCGCCACGAGGCCAAGACCCTGGGCTCAATCGGGGCTCTGCTCAACTGGGATCAGGAAACCTACATGCCCCACGCCGCCGCGGCACACCGGGCCGATCAGGCATCGCTGCTGTCAGGGATCGAGCACGAGAAGCTGACCAGCAAGCGGCTCGGAGACCTGCTCGCCCAGTGCGAAGCGGACAAGTCCCTGTCCGGTGATGTGGCATCGCGCGAAGGCGCGAACATCCGTGAGATGCGGCGCGACTACGACCTTGCGACCAAGCTCCCGACAGAACTGGTTTCGGAGCTTGCCAAAGTCGGCAGCCAGGCACAGGAAGTCTGGAAGGATGCCCGGCAGAAGAACGACTTTGCGATGTTCCGGCCGTGGCTCGAGAAGATGTTCGAGCTGACACGCCGCAAGGCCGAGTGCCTGATGAGTGGGAAGAGTGGGGGGGCGAAGGGCGAGTTGTACGATGCTCTTCTGGATGAATATGAACCCGGCGCAACGGGTAAGGAGATCGAGGCGGTCTTCACGCCCCTCCGGCCGCGGCTGAGTGGGCTTGTGAAGGAACTCGCCGGCGCGGCCGCCAAAGGCAACGCCCCACGCGACGCATTCCTGAAGGCCGAGTTTCCCGCCGCGAAGCAGCACGAGTTCGGCCAGTTTGTCCTCAAGACGATGGGGTTTGATTTCGGCGCAGGTCGGCTCGACACCACCACCCATCCCTTCTGCTCCGGCATGGCTCCGGGCGACACGCGACTCACGACGCGCTACCGCGATGAGAAGTTCACCGATGCCCTCTACGGCACCATGCACGAGGGCGGGCACGGCCTGTACGAGCAGGGCCTGCCCAAGTCTGAGCGCTTCGGGCAGCCAGTGTCGGAGGCCATCTCGCTGGGCATCCACGAGAGCCAGTCGCGCATGTGGGAGAACTTCGTGGGCCGCTCCCGTGAGTTCTGGGAATGGGCCCTTCCGCACGCCAAGAAGTTCGCAGGCGGTTCGCTCGATCAGTTTAGTGTGGCGGACGCGTTCGGGGCGACCAACCTCGTTCAGCCCAGCTATATCCGAGTCGAGGCCGATGAGGCGACATACAACCTGCACGTCATGCTCCGCTTCGGGCTCGAGCGGTCGCTCATCTCGGGCGAACTCCCCATCAAGGACCTGCCCGGTGAGTGGAACAAGCGCTTCAAGGACCTGCTGGGCGTTGAAGTCCCCGATGACCGCCGCGGCTGCATGCAGGACGTCCACTGGTCGTTCGGGTTGATCGGCTATTTTCCCACCTACACGCTCGGCAACCTCTACGCGGCGCAGATGTGGGAGACGATCCACCAGCAGATCCCGGGCATGCGCGACAGGATGCGTGCGGGCGACTTTGCCCCGCTGCTTACCTGGCTCCGAGAGAAGATCCATCAGCACGGCCGCCGCTACGGCGCTGCCGAGCTCTGCAAGCAGATCACGGGCAAGCCTCTCTCCGCCGATCCCCTCATGCGGCACCTGGAAGGCAAACTCAAGCCCGTCTACGGGATGTGACTCTCGCGACAACGGCACCCGGCACCCGGAGCCCGGACCCCGATGACCGACGCCCGCCCACCCGCCGCTTTCGGTCTTCGCGCAGCGATCTTTCTCGCGGGCGCTGCGTACTCCCTCACCGGCTTCCGCGACTGGAACCCGTGGGCCACCGCGCCCATCGCGCTCACCATCGGCATCGTGCTCGCCCTGCTCGGCCTCACCGCCTTTGAAAAGCAATCCAAGCAGCTCAGCCGCATCCTCATCCAGACCAGCGTCGTGCTGCTCGGCTTCTCCATCAGCCTGAACGATGTCGCCAAGGCCGGCCTCAAGGGCATGGTCTTCGCCGCCGCGACCATTGCCTTCGTCTTCCTCATCGGCACGTTGATGCAGCGTTTGCTCAAGACCGACAAGCAGGTCTCCGCGCTCCTCACCGCCGGTACCGCGATCTGCGGCGGCTCGGCCATCGCCGCGACGGGTACGGTGATCGGTGCATCCTCCGCCGCGATCTCGGTCGCCACCGCCGTGGTGTTTCTTCTGAATGCCGGCGGCGTGTACCTCTATCCCGTGATCGGAGAGTTCCTCAAGCTGTCGCAGACGCAGTTCGGCGCGTGGGCCGCAGTCGGAATCCACGATGTCGCCGGCGTTGTCGCCGCGGCCAAGCAATACGGCGATGTCGCGCTCAACGAAGCAACAGTCATCAAGCTCACCCGCGTGCTCTGGATCGTCCCCGTCGCGCTCGTGCTCGGACGCATGGCACGCCGAGAGGCGATTGACCCGCAGACGAAAAGGCCCGCAGCGCCGATCCCCTGGTTTGTCGGGCTCTTCCTGGTTGCCTGCCTGCTCCGATCGATCGGCGAGGCCACCCTCGGCGTGCCAGCGATCGCTCCCGCGGCTGACCTCCTGAAGTCAATCGCCAAATCCGCGATGACCCTCGCCCTCTTCCTGATCGGGTGTGGTCTTTCCCGCAAAGCCCTTGCCCAGGCCGGCTGGCGTCCGCTCCTGCAGGGACTGATCATGTGGATTGCCGTCAGCGTTGTGGCGCTGGTCGTCGTCCGCGCGATGGTCCAGTGAGCAAAGTGCACAACGCAAGACTCAACGCTCAAATGAAGCACTCTCGCTGCCGCAGCGGAATCTTCAAGTTTAAACTTTGAACTTGCTGCTTTGAGCTTTCCTATCGCACCGCCAGAGGCAGGCACCGCTCCAGCATCTCCCTCGCGGCCTTCAGATACTTCGGATGCCCCTCTCTTGCCAGGAACGCTGGCGCAGTCGCCGCCATCAGCACGCGACGCACGTTCGCCAGCATCGTGTAATCCTCCGATGTCGACAGCCCCGCATCGCGGCAGGCCCGCGCCAGAAAGTTCACCGGCTTCACACCGTCGAGCACTTCGCTCCGGCCCCAGTGCAGCCGCTCAAGATACACCGCATCCTCAACCCAGTGACCCGGATGCACAAGCGCAAGATCAATCAGCACGCACCCGCCCGATCCCTGTCCGCCGATCCCCGAGCGCAGCATCGCGTTCCCCGGGTGCAGATCACCGTGGCACCAGGTGTTGATCGGCCGCGCATTCCACCGCGCCAGCAGCGTCGGCACCGCCCGCTGCACATCGTGCACCAGATGATTCCAGTGCTGCTGGTCAGCCATCCCGTGCGTCCTGATCGACTCCCGAGCCTTGGCGAGCAGCTTCTCCCAATCCTCCGTCTTCACGCCTCGGGATGCATCAAGTTCCCGCAGCCGCGCGGCGCGAGCATACCAGTCCGCCGCGGCACGAAGCATCGACTCAACCGATGCCCGGGACATCGACCCTGACACCGGTGTCCCGTGCAGCCGTTCCACCACCAGCCACGCAAGGTCATACCCGCCGATCACCGTCCCCGCGGCGAACACCCGCGGCGTCGGCCCCATCGCGCACGCATACCCGGGGCTCACCTCGCACATCTCGCCGTCTACCAGCGGGCCGTCCCCAAGCTGCTCCGCGGCGTGTGGCAAGCCCCCCAGCGCAACCGTCCAGCGAAACTCCGCCGGCCCCACCGGCAGCTTCACCACCACCGGAACAGGCTCCGCCCCCTCGACCCGAAATGTTGCAAATCCCGTCGCCGCGCCCCCGGCCTGCCACGATGAACGGAACCACTCGACCGGCGAGAGCCGATCCTGGCACACCTTCCGCAACACCGGCTCGAGTGCCGATGCCAGAGAAGATGCGCCGCCCGCATCGCCAGTTCTTCCGTTACCGCAACCGTTCCCGCCTCCGTTGCCGGAAGCGTGCCCGCGAGCGTGGTGCGTCGGTGTTTCGCCCATCGGTGAGAGCGTCCTCCGTTGCGCTGCCAGGAACCGATGCCAGACTACCTGAAACTTCGTCCGCTGTCGATGCCCGGTTCGCCGCCATTGTGGAATGCGCGGCCACTCCTTCGAAAACTCTGCCACAACAGCTTCGACGCTTTCTCACACCCGCCCCAATGCCCGGCCCAAAGCCACCGCCCGCGGCACCGATAACTGCTCCGCCCGCTGGGTCGAGGTGATTCCCTCACACCCCGGCGCAGCGGCAATCGACCCCCAATCGACGCCCTTTCCCAGCACCGCCCCGATCTGCTTGCGCCGCTGTACAAACAAATCCCTGAGAAATGCACTTAGGGCCGGCGCGTCTTTCACCAGCGGCTCAGCGCGACGTGTGAGCAGCACCATCGCGCTCGTCACATCCGGCCTCGGCCAGAAGCACTCGCCCGGAAGTTTGGCCAGAACCTTCACTTCCGCAATCGCCTGCGCCAGCACCGCCAGCGCGCCATAGTCCTTTGATCCCGGGCCCGCCGCCAGACGATCCGCGACTTCCCGCTGAATCGTCACGGCCATTACTTGGCACTGCGGATGATCAACCAGCAGGTTCGACATCAGCGGCGTCCCCGCGCCATACGGCAGGTTCGCCACCAGCGAGAACGGTCGCCCGCCCAGCGCGGCGAGAATCTTCGCCGACACAGCGCGCTTGCCGTCGAGGCAGTCACCATGTACAAGCGTGAAGCGGTGCTGCTCATCCGGTCCCAGTCGTTCCGGCATGCGCTCCCGCAGCAGACCCGCAAGCTCATCATCCAGCTCGCACGCCACCACCTCGCACCCGCGAGAGAGCAGCTCTTCGGTCATCGTCCCCGTGCCCGGACCGACTTCCAGCACCAGCGAGCCTGCGCCCACACCCGACGCGTCCACCAACTTGCGGATGAGGTTCTGATCAACAAGGAAGTTCTGCCCAAGCGACTTCTTGGGCCGCAAGCCGCGCGACTCCAGAAGCTCCTTGATCTCAGTCAGTGTCTGCACGAAAGCATCGTACCCGCAATCACGACGCCGACTTCTTTTTCCTCAGGCCTCCGCCCCCGATCATCACACCCGATGCGCCGATGATCGGATTCGCAAGGTTCAACCACATCGGCGACCTCGCGTTCTGAGCTGAGTCCATCGCCGTGACTTCCGCGGGTCGTGGACCAGGGTCGGGCTTGCCCATCTGCAGCGCTGCGCTCAACAGCCCGAACACCAGCGTCAGCCCTGCGAGAACCATCACAGGCGTCGCGCTCCTGCCAATCGCTCTGCACACGGCACCACCCACAAGCGCGCCCGCAACTCCCAGCACCACAGCGCACACACAGAACAGCACGCTGGGTTCCCAGCTTGCGGGCTTGTAAACAGCCTCCGTACCCAGTGCAACCTGCAGGATCGTGAACCCGGCAACGATGAGCACAACCATCACGATGTACCCGACGATGACGCCAAGGATCGCGCGAAGCATGGTGCGGACTCCTGAAGTATCACCCCCTTGCCGGGGCAGACATCGGCCAGCCTACCACTTTCCGTCCAAAACCTGCCGGATCGCGTGCGCCACGCCATCCGCTTCGTTCGAATGCGTGTGCAGCCTCGCCGCGGCCTTGGCTTCGGGAATCGCGTTCCCCATCGCCACACCCAAGCCTGCCCGCGCCAGCATATCGACATCGTTCACATCATTCCCGATCGCGCAGATCCGCTGAGATTGCAATCCCCGCTCCGCCGCGAGCCACTCGATCGCGCTCCACTTGCTCGCCAGCTTGTCAAACAGCTCAAAGATCACCACGTGCTGATCCGGGTCCCCGGTTACGCCCTCCGGCACCACCGCGCCGAAGTGATGGTGGTTCACCCGACCATCAAACGCAGTCAGAATCTCGCTCGCCACACCCTGAGTCCCGGCTTTCGTCCCGCACACCCCAACGCGCACCGTGTGATCGATGTGGTCATCCTCATCAAGCGAGGCCACCAGCTTCACCGGCACCTTCAGCGTGTCGAACCACCAACGCGTCACCGGGTCAACGCCCTTCCAGCCCCTTGGCGACACCACAACATAGTCGTGCCCGGCGCGAGGCTCACCCTCACCGCTCGCTGCTTCCCCCGGCGCAGTCGCAGTCGGGTCTTTCAGCACGAGCGCCGCATGGCCGTGCGCCGTCATCCGCTCCACCAATCCGCGAACAAGCCCAGCATCCATCGCAAACCGGTGGATCGTCCGCTGCTTCACCGGGCACGCCAGGATCGACCCGCCCGCAACCACCACCGGGTCCTGCTGGTCGATCAGCGTGGTGACATGCCGGCACTCCATCAGGCCGCGGCCTGTGCACACGGTCACGGTGATCCCCGCCCGCCGCGCATCGGCGATCGCATCAAGATTCGCGCGCGACACTCCCCCCTTCGGGCACAGCAGCGTCCCATCGAGGTCGATCGCAATCATGTCGTAGTTCGCGGCGGAAGTCATCGACCCAACTGTAGGGTCGGCCATTCCGCAATCCCCCTCAGTCCTCAGTCCTCAGCTCTTCCCCATCCAGCCGGCACACCCGTTCCGCCCCCGGCCCCAGAGTGATCACGTTCTTGCCAAGCCGCTTGCTCCGCAGCGCAAGTTCATCCGCGCGCTCCAGCAGAGTGTCCGCATCCGCGCCGTCCCATGGGAATGCCGCCATCCCGCCGGAAATTGTCAGCGTCCCAGGCGCCTCGCCGCCAAGCTTTGGGAACTTGTGCTTGCAGATCTGCTGCTGGAATCGCAGCGCGATCGGACCGATCTCCGAGGGCGATTGCGATCGTCCCACTTCGCGAGGTCCCTCCGGGTCGTAGAAGATCACCGCAAACTCATCGCCGCCGATGCGGCAGACACGATCCGACGGACGGATCACGCTTCGAAGCAGCTTCACCGTCTCCACCAGGATCTCATCCCCTGCCGCGTGTCCATACCGATCGTTGTAGATCTTGAAGTTATCAAGGTCGAAGTACAGCACCGCCACCGAGTGCCGCGCGGCCCGGGCCCGCTCGATCGCCGCGCCAAGGAACTTGCCGAAGTACCGGCGGTTCCACGAGCCCGTCAGCTCATCCGTGAACGCCGCGCGCTTGAGCTGTTCCTGCTGCACCGCCAGCGCAGCCCACGGCGCAAGGCCCGCGGCCTCTGTTTCGACCGCCGCGCGGTCAGCCCGCGGCGCGATCAGATAGCCAAGCACGCGATCTCCAAACCGAACCGCAACCCCGCCGGTGGGGGGCTTCGCATCCGCGCCGATGCGTGACGCCATGACAAACGCGGCGTTTGCGACAGCCAGTCGCTCCCGCACACCCTTCATCGCCGCCTCAATCGCGTCGCCACCCTGCAGCATCGCGCCGATGATCGAGGCACCCAGGCTATCCGTGCTCCGCGCGCTCGACACACTCGCAACATGGGCCGGGGCAGCGGTGGCCGCCGCCGGCTCACTTGCCTCGGCTCGCGCTTCGGGCCCCTCCGTGCTGGGAAGTCCTGCAAGCGCTGCCAGCAAATCCGATGCATCTCTACCACCGCTGCTCAGCACGCCGTCAAAGCCGATCGCGGCGGGTTCATCGAGCGAAAGCAGCCGCGCAGTCGGGTCGGCACGCTTCACACTCGCGGCAAACGCCGGCGCACGTTCCTTCGAGATCGCGCCCGGTGCAACAAGCACTACCGTTCGCGATGGCGATTCCGCATCGATGGGGTTGGCAATCTCCGCGATTGCGCTCAGCGGTTCGCGCGCGCGAATCAGTTCGATCTCCCGCATCCGCCGCAATGATCGCTCAATGTCGTTCCGCCCCACCAGCACCACACGAACCGTAGCGTCCGGCGCACTCGCGCCGTTCTCGCCGAGACCATTCTGGTGACCCTTCCCGCTCAATGACCACTCCGCTCTTGGCCCGACCCGTTCGTCGTGCCTGGTTCATCATCCGCCAGCAACATCCTCAGCTCTTCCTCGCTCAACAGCGGGATGCGCGGCCCAGCCTCTTCTGCATGCTCGGGCGCGATGCTCGTCTTGGCCCCAACATCTCCGCTCGCACTGGCGGAAAGCCCCAGCGGCTTCGCCGTGCTGCCCGCCGCGGCAGGTCGATTCTCAGCCTCTTCCCCAACCAGCCTCAGACGCCGGGCACCGATCCCGGCCCCCGGTCGTACGACCACCCGCGGCGATTCGTTCGCGGGTCGCGAGCCTTTCGCCGCCGGCCGGAAGGCCGGGGCCCCACCCGGCTTCAGCCGCGGCGTTTCCGGCCCCACTGTCGATGCCAGCCGCGGCCCCTTGATACCTGGCACAGCGATACCTGGCACAGCGATACCTGGCACAGCCGCCCCTCCCGCGTCTCCCGCCCGGCGCTCAGGTGTGGAGAGTACCGGTACCGTCGTGAACCACGGCGTCCGTTCGGTCGCCTCCAGGCGGCGAAGCTTCTCCGTCTCCTGCTTCGAATACCACCAGATTGCAACCTTCGGCGCATGCAGCCTCAACACCTCGATCAGCTCAGCCGCATCCGCGATCGTCGACGGCTCCACGAGCACAAGCGTGGACGAACCGCGCTTCGCCGCGGCACACAAGTCCGCAAGCGCAAGGTACGAATCCGAGAACATGCGGATGTTGGGGATCTTCTTGCTGATCGACGCGATCAGATTCGTCGGCACCGATGAACCGGGCGCATGCAGAAGCACATACACCGCGTGGCGCTCCTCGCGTGCTTCCCGTGTTCCGTTCTCGCTTGTGCCGCTCATCGCGGAAGTCTAAACCACGAACCCCCCCAAGGTGCCGATTTCGACGCTCGCTCACCCCCGATTGCCTCACTTCCGGGCCGCAGCAGCTTCCCATAACGCACGCGCGACCCGCTCAGCCCCATCCGCAGGCCCCAGCGCGGCAAGGGCACCCCTCATTCGAGCCCTCGCGCCGCAATCTCGGAGCAGCCCGATGAGCGTCCCCGAGTGCTCTCGCAGGTTATCCGCCTGCCGGATCCGGTCGGTGCACATCACCGCGCCCCCGCTCTCGACCAGCACTCGGGCGTTGTGCTTCTGGTGATCGTCCTTGTGAAACGGGTATGGCAGGAACACCGTGGGCGTCCCAGTCGCCCAGACTTCCGCGACATTCCCCGCGCCCGACCGTGCGATCGCCAGTCCCCCCGCGCTCGCCGCGCCCCACCAGTCCCCCATCTTGTCGCTGAACGCCTGCACCACCGCTTCGATCCCAGCCCGGGCATAGGCCTCGCGTGCCGAGACCTCCGCATCCTTGCCCGTCTGATGCAGAATCTGCCATCCTCCGCCAAGCAGCGCGCCCCGGCCCTCCTCAGACTCGGCAAACCCGCAGATGAACTCATTCACCGATCGCGCGCCCTGGCTCCCCCCGGTCACCATCAGCACCGGCCGCGACGGATCCAGCCCCAGCCTCGCGCAGCTCTCCGCATGGTCGCGCGCCACACGCACTTCGCGACGCACAATCGGTGGAACCGTGACCCACTCCCGCGCGTAATCCGCATCCACCTTCGCCGCGCTGAACGCCCCAAGCCCCAGCGGCCGACGCATCGCCCGCCGCGCAATCAGCCGGTTGGCCTTCCCCGGCACCGCATCCAGATTGACCAGCAGCACCGACGCTCGCTCGGCCCCCGCCGCCTGCACCACCGGTGCCGCGACAAATCCGCCCATCGCCACCACCGTCACGCTCGCATGCTTGCCCCGTTCATCGCGGATCACGGCGCGCGCCCCGCGGATGCTCCTCCCCCATGTCCAAAGGAACTTCACCATCCCGCGCGGACGCACGCTCAGCGGGCTCGCAGGGATCACCACAAACCCCGCGCCCGCGGCGTTCAGAATCTTCGCATCCAGCGGCCGGTCCGAGCACACGTACACGCACCGCGCACTCCCGCCGTGCGATTCCGCGATCGCCCGCAGCTCCGTGCCGATCGCAAGCCCTGGGTACAGGTGCCCACCCGTTCCGCCGCCGGCGAAGATAAAGCTATGCGTCGCCAACGGCTGTCCCGCCCCTGTTCACACATGCCGACCGATGGCCGTCTCGTCGACCGCTGCCCGTGTCGTCGCCACCGGCGCGGCCGCAGCCGGCACGTCATCGAGCGAGATCACCAGCGGCCCGGCGTGCTCATCGAACGTGCCGATCATCTCGACCAGCCCCGCCCCGCCTGCTCTGTCGAATCGATCGACCGTGCTCGCGATTACGCTCTCAACCGGCTCGATGATCTCAAGCTCTTGGGCCACAACCCGCTCGCCCCCATCGGCTGTGAACAGCAAGCCCTGTTCTCCATCGGCCGCCATCGCCGCGGCCCGCATCGTCGCCTCTTGAGCCTCTGCCTCGGCCTCAACCAGCCGCGCTTCACGCGCGACGTCCGCCTCGCTCCGCATCGTCATCGCGGCGAACAGCCCCGGCGGCGCCCATCGCGAGTGATCATCCGTCGCCACCGATGCCGCAACCGATGAGGCTTGCTCAGTTGTGCGGTCTTCGACTTCCACACACCCCACATCCGACTTCCTCCATCCCACGTCGGAATCGCCGCTTCCGAGACCCAGCCTGCCGCTGAGAACCTTCGGCACCCACCCGTCCTGCGTGCGGTCCATCGCGACGATGAGCCCCAATGATGCGGCTGTGAGGATCCACCCCGTTCCGCCGCTGGAGAGCAGTGGCAACGCGATGCCCTTTGTCGGGCCAAGCCCCGTCACGACCGCCAGGTTAATCAGTGCCTGAATGCCCACCGTCGCCACCACGCCCAGCCCCAGCAGCTTCAGCATCGCGGCCTTCTCGCGCCGGATGATCGACCAGCACGACCAAAGCATCCCGCCGTACAGCGCGACGACCACCAGCGCGCCCGCAACGCCGAGCTCTTCACAGATGACCGCAAACAGAAAGTCCGTCCGGTCCTCGGGCAGGTAACCGAACTTCTGCAGGCCGTGCCCAAGCCCGCGCCCCGCGACCTGCCCGTTCGCCACCGCCACCATCGACTGAATCATGTGATACCCGATCCCATCGGCATCGGCATACGGGTCCAGGAATGCCAGCAGCCGGTCGCGCCGATACTGGCTTGACGAAATCGCCAGTGCCACAAGCGTCAGCGGCGCGGGTGCAAGCACCGCCAGTTGCCACAGCCTTGCGCCCGCGGCGATAAGCATCACGCACGCGACACACCCCAGCAGCACCCCCGTGCCCAGATCCTCCACCACGATGAAGCCCGCCATCGCCCCTGCCGCGGCCAGGCCGGGGAGCAGCCCACGCCAGAACTTGTGCATCCGGTGCATGTTCGCCGCGCCATACCAGGCCAGGATCGCAACCATCGCCCACTTCGCCAGCTCGCTCGGCTGGATCGACTCCAGCCCCGGTGCGGGAAGGCTGATCCACCGCGACGAACCGTTGACCGTTCGGCCGATCCCGGGGAGGTACACCGTCGCCAGAATGCCCAGGATCGCCAGCACCAGCAGCCACATCGGCCAGAGGCTGAACACCGTTCGGAAGAACCGCCGGGCAAAGTCGCCAGAGACCAGCAGCCCGTCTTCGCAGCTTTCCGTCGGTGTGGTGCCGGCGGAGGAGAGCCACGATGCCGGGACAATCCTCCGAATCGGCAGCATCGCGCACACCGCCATCGCCAGCATCGCCAGCGCCATGTACACCGTTGACCGCGACAGCAGAATCGACTCGACCGTGACCGCCTGGGTCGGGTCGACGCTCATTCCCGCCGAGTTGACCATGACCACGCCCAGCGTGAGCAGGGCAAGGACACACAGAACGACGACCTGTCCGGAGCGCAGCATTGCGGGGAGTATCGGCTACCCCGTTCGCACAGGATCAAAGGAGTTCCACGCCCAGGACAAGGTTGGTTTTATGCGGTCGGAGACAGGGTCCAGGCTCATGGGCCACCGTTCGCGGATGGCTTCCGGTCGGGTCCACTTGGCGGCTTTACCAATCCCGGCCGCGGACGCCATCAGGCGTCGTGTCAAACTTCGCGGCATCGGCCATCGCTTCGTCAACCTCCGGCGAGCCGCGCGACTGCAAGACGATGCCGGGGGTGACAGTCGAGGTGTCGATCGACCTGCCCGACCCATCCGCGGCGACCACGTTGACTCGCCTCGGAGAGAACAGCATTCCCGGATCGATCATGCGCTCGTCATGAAACGGAAACTCATACAACGCGCACTTGCTAGACGTGAACATCACATCGGCCTGCGTCTGCGTTCGCAGGAACCGCCCGGCCATGGCCGGCTGGGGCATGGAAAGTAGCTCGGGCGCATAGAACATCGCCATGGACAGCCGATACCGAAGTGTGCCGACAACCTCAGTTCGCTCGACTCCCCGAGCGTCGGCAACTCGCCCAATCATCTCCGGTGTATAACGATCGGATGGACAAATCAGCGACGCATGAAATGCCTGCTCTCCGTACGCCTCAAGGACGGGCAGGTGCCACAGTCCGCTCGCCAGGCCGTACTCGTCGAACGTTACCGTTTTCATGGTCGGTAGACGGGTCGACCTCTCGCTTTCAAAGATGTTCGGCCATCGGTCCTGATGCTCCGCGGCGAACGCGGCAAGAACTCCCCCGTGCGAACGCATTTGCGATAGGCACTTGACCTCGCGTCCCTGCTCCTTTGCAGACCGTAGCAGTGGAATCGTCAGCCCGATGAGGATCAGGACTATGCCCATTGCCATCAATGCTTCAACGAGCGTGAAGGCCGAGCGATCTCTGCGATGACCGCATCGTGTCATGTAGGCATTCTTGACGGAGGTTGATGTTTCTTCAAATCACTCTCATAAATTTGTGGATAAGCTGTCGAGGGAGAAGTACGGTCGGGAAATAGATTCCAACTACGCATATTCCGAGCTGAACACTCGAACGGAGGGTCGTCATGAAAGTGAATACGGTGTTGGCGCTCATCTGGGCTGGTGTGCTGGCGGGCGCCGCTCCCGCGTGCGTGAAGCCCGCTACTCCTGCTCTTGGTGTGACGGAAACAGGCCCCTGCGGTGGGTGCAATGCGAACTGGTACACGATTTGTCCACAGGACGACTCATGCCCGGGCGGGGACTTCCTCGGCTTCGAGACATGCACGACGACGTTCGTGACAGTCGCTTGCAGTGATTTCCAAGGCGGCTACCTTGGCTCGAGCGGATGCTGCACTGGTGGCACTTTCTCCCGAGCCAGCTCAACGACAACATCGCGTATGGTTCAGACCGGAGCAGGAGTCTGCAGCTTCTGGGTGCTCCCTTGGTGAATGCGCAGTCTGATGGCCATCGGCGAGTCGGCAAGTCAATGCCCCGGCTGTTCGCGAGCGGGGCGATCGGTCTCTTGGCCGTCTGCGCGTCGGCGCAGCAACCATCCTCGGCCAACGACCCCCTTGACGGCCTTGATCCAGGGTTGCCGCGGGCGGTGCGGATCGAGGCACGGAACCATGCCGAAGGAGTCGACAAGCCGCCGCTGTCCCAGTCCACCATGGAGATCGCTCCTGGATGGGGACGATTGGAAGGGTACATGAACCAGGGCGGTTTCGGGATGCAACTCCAGAGGGTCAGGTCCTACGACACGACGGAGTTCTTCGCCTACGAGGTTCCTTCTCGTACCGGGGCGATCGCTGCTCGCCAGCCGTCCTACAGGGTCGTGGCCAACGTTGATTCACCAATCGAGTATTGGCACGCGCTCCGGGGCCTCATCCAGGACGGGGCCGTCCCCGTCATCACCCACGATGGTCCTCTCAGTACGATAACGATTGATGCCAGTCCCCTCGGGCCGGCCACTTGGCGGTTCACACTCGTCCGCGAACCCGTAGTTGAGCTTCGAGAACTTCGTATCGAGGGCGGCACGAAGTTCATGCGGATGACCTATTCCGATTACCGCGACATCGAGGGTGGCGGGCGACATCCCTTCCGGATTGATATCGAAGCTGTCGACAAAGCAGCACCGCTCGACACCCGCCCTACCCCAGTCGTCATCATCTCGAAGATCGAACCCCTGACCGACCTGTCACAGCCCGCGCGTTGGACACTTCCCGATGAGGCTGTGATCGTCGACCAGCGGACCGGGCAGGCCGTGAACGGCAAGGGCCAGCGCATTGACATCCCCGCGCCACAGCCGTCCAAAGCCACGGTTGGAAGCGGTCGCTCAATCCGCTCCGCATGGGTCTCAAACGGCTTGATCTTCGCCGGAATCGGCCTGGTCGTGGTGGGCGGAATCGTGTGGGCTCGGCGACGCTTCGCCGCGTAGCCCGAGAACAGCCCAATCGTCAGGCAATCGCGTTCGGACAAAGAACGCGACAGGTCGCTCTGCTCGACACCGCGATCTACCGAACCACCTTCAGCCCCACGCGCTTCTCAAGCTCATCGACCGGCCTCGCGACAAGGTCATACCCGTCGCTCCCTACCACCACGCACCGGATCAGCTCCCCCGGAGCTAGATCGCGCGACGACTGCACGAACGTCACCCCATCCACCTGCGGAGCCTGGAAGTACGTACGGCCGATGTACAGCCCGCCCCCCTTGCTCACGCCCGTCGTCTTCTTCCCCTTCGTCCGCGTCGCCAGATCAATCAGCACATCCAGCCTCCGCCCGCCCGCGCTTGGCTTGTGCTCATCAAACTCCGCGGCGATCGCCTCGTTCTTCGCAAACGCCAGCCGCTGCTGCAGCTCCATCAGCTCGCCGCGGCGCCGCGACTTCACCTCCGCCGGCACCGCAAGCTTCGGGTCTTCCTCCATCGTGCCCGCGACCGTCCCCTCTTCATGGGAGTACTCAAAGACACCCATGTTCTCAAAGCCCATCTCCCCCACGAACTCAAGAAGTTGAACGTGATCGCTCTCGGTCTCGCCGGGAAAGCCGGAAATGAACGTCGTGCGGATCGCGATCCCGGGAATGCGCTTCCGCAGCCGCAAAAGCAGCTCGCGCTGCTGCTTGGCCTTCACGTTCCGGCGCATCGCCGTCAGCATGTTGTCCGACGCGTGCTGCAATGGGATGTCGATGTACGGCAACACGAACCCGCCACCCCCCGACTTCCCGCCCTTCCGCTCCAGCCAGCTCAGTTCCGCAATCGCATCAATACACGCATCCGAGAAGTTCGTCGGATACGCGTACATCAATCGCGCCCAGCCGCCGCCCCCGGCTTCGCCGATCGCATCCGACACAGCGTGCAGCCTGTCTCTTATA
>ENA-ORBV01004673-ORBV01004673.1-microbial-mat-metagenome-genome-assembly--contig:-NODE-4673-length-26001-cov-10.729517_pt1 | contig 26001 bp, 20 predicted proteins | sample MGYA00237777_ERZ505514 | MGnify/ENA primary metagenome ERZ505514 (study PRJEB26160, sample SAMN06269048) | microbial mat metagenome | isolation source: Oligotrophic lake microbial mat | place... | reverse complement strand
GAGGGAGGGGGCGGCACCGCGCCATCATAAAGCTGCGCGGGTGCGTCCGGGCTGCTGCTTACTGCGCAAAGCGCTTTTCGTAGGTCTCGGTGGTCTTTTTGACAAAGCCGTCCTTGACCATGGCGGCCAGCGCGTCCGCGAGTTTTTTGACGTCGGCCTTGGCAGTACGCGGGCTGCACGCGAGGTAAAGGTCTTCTTCGCGCACGACGAACACCTGTTTGAGGTTCTTGACCTTGGCTGCGGCGGCGACGCTCTTGGCTGAGAACACGCCGGTGACCCACAGGTCGATGTGGTTGGGATCGTCTTTTTTCAGCATCAGTCTGGGCGGGATTTGCGCGTCGCTGGCGTAGAGCCTGAAGTTGGTGACGCCCTTGGTCATCAGGTATTCGACCTTGGCATCGGATTCGATGCCGCCGATTTTCAGCCGGCGCATGTCGGCAAAGCCCTTTACCGGGACGGCGAAATCGCTTTTGCCGAACATCGCCCAGCGGTTGCTGGCAAGCGGACCCACCCACTGGAACAGGCGCTCACGGTTTTCGAGGCGCGCGGTGGCGAAAAGGCAGGTGTCCTTGTCCGCCTGTGCGCTCTGGTATGCGCTCTCCCAGGTCTGCACCCGGGTCTGCAGCGGCACGGCGGCGCGTTTGGCCATTTCGTTGACGATGTCGGTGGCAATGCCGGTGAGTTTACCGCCCTCGGTGAAATTGAAGGGCGGGTTTTCCTCGGTCAGCAGCGTCAGCGCGTGCGCCGGCGCGGCGGCCACCAGACAGTTGACAAGCAGGCCGGTAAAAAGCAGTCTGGCGGCGCGGTTTGGCACTCGGGTCATTGTGGGACTCGCTATGTTGTCAGAGGCGGGGTCAAGAGGCGCACGATGGCGCGGGTTGTCAAAGCGAAAGCAGACATAACCTTAGCATAGGCCGCCCGGGTTGCCGCAACACAGGCGGTCGCCGACAACGAGTCGGTTAGAATGGCGCCTCACTAAAATACCAGACTGATACCGCCATGGCTCAATACGTTTTTACAATGCGCCGCGTGGGCAAGGTTGTGCCGCCCAAGCGCCAGATACTGAAGAATATTTCGCTGAATTTTTTTGCCGGTGCCAAGATCGGCGTGCTCGGCCTCAACGGCTCGGGCAAATCCAGCCTGCTGCGCATCATGGCCGGCGAGGACAACAACATCGACGGCGAGGTGGTGACCATGCCCAACCTCAACATCGGTTATCTCGAACAGGAGCCCAAACTCGACGCCGACAAGACGGTGCGTGAAATCGTCGAAGAGGGCATGGGTGCGGTGTTCAGCGCGAAAAAACGTCTTGACGGGGTCTATGCCGCCTACGCCGAACCGGACGCCGATTTTGACAAGCTCGCCTCCGAGCAGGCTGAACTGGAGGCCGTCATCGCCGCTGCGGCCGGCGACAACGTCGAGCACCAGCTCGAGATCGCCGCCGACGCGCTGCGCCTGCCGCCCTGGGACGCCAGAATCGGCCCGCTGTCAGGCGGCGAAAAGCGCCGCGTCGCGTTGTGCCGCCTGCTCCTGTCCAAGCCCGACCTGCTGCTGCTCGATGAGCCGACCAACCACCTCGACGCCGAGTCGGTGGAGTGGCTGGAGCAGTTCCTTCAAAAATTCCCCGGCACAGTGGTGGCGGTAACCCACGACAGGTACTTCCTTGACAACGCCGCGCAGTGGATTCTCGAACTCGACCGCGGTCACGGCATTCCTTGGGAGGGCAATTACAGCTCCTGGCTGGAGCAAAAAGACAAGCGTCTGGCGCAGGAAGAATCGACCGAGTCGGCGCGGCAAAAAACCATACGCCAGGAACTCGAGTGGGTGCGGCAAAACCCCAAGGGCCGCCAGGCCAAGAGCAAGGCGCGCCTGGCGCGCTTTGAAGAGTTGTCATCCTACGAATACCAGAAGCGTAACGAGACGCAGGAAATCTTTATTCCCGTCGCCGACCGCCTTGGTGATTCGGTCATCGAATTCAAGAACGTGTCCAAGGGCTATGGCGACCGCCTGCTCATAGACGACTTGTCTTTCATCATCCCGGCCGGCGCCATCGTCGGCGTCATCGGTCCCAACGGCGCCGGTAAATCGACGCTGTTTCGCATGATCACCGGCCGCGAAAAACCCGACAGCGGCGAAATCACCATCGGCGCGACGGTGAAAATGGCCTACGTCGACCAGTCTCGTGACGACTTGCAAGCCGACAAGACGGTGTTCGAATACATTTCCGACGGCGCCGACGTGCTCAACGTCGGCCGCTTCGAAATGCCCTCACGCGCCTACGCCGGCCGCTTCAACTTCAAGGGCACCGACCAGAGCAAGAAGGTCGGCAATCTTTCAGGCGGAGAGCGCGGGCGGCTGCATCTTGCCAAGACGCTGATCGCCGGCGGCAATGTGCTGCTACTCGACGAACCGTCGAACGACCTTGACGTCGAGACGCTGCGCGCGCTCGAGGATGCACTGCTCGAATTCGCCGGCAGCGTGCTCGTCATCAGCCACGATCGCTGGTTCCTTGATCGTATTGCGACGCACATCCTGGCGTTTGAAGGCGAGTCCAAGGCGACGTTCTTCAACGGCAACTATCAGGAGTACGAGGCGGACAAGATCAAACGCCTCGGCGAAGAGGGCGCGAAGCCGAAGCGGATTCGGTACAAGGCGCTGAAGTAAGCTTGTCCCGACCTGTGGCATAGGCTGGAGATGCCCGTCCCTAGGGCGTTTCCAGTTATCTTGATTGCTGCGATGGCTTGATATTGCGACTGCCGTGTTCTTCCCTTTGCCTTCGGTGGCGCTGCTTTTTAGTTGGGATGTTTCACCCCCTGCGGGGACGAGTCACTTCTTTTGCTTCGCCATCCCCTCCGGGGACTTCCTTTGGTCGAAAGAAGTAACCAAGAAAAGGCGACCCGGAGGTGCCGGTCGCTGCGCGACTACCCTGCGATGCTCGCGCCCTCGGGCCGGTCCCGAACTCGCCCCACGATAAAGCTGTGGGGCTCAGACATGCGGGACCGGACTTCTCCCGAGGACGCTGCGCTTCTCGGCGTCCCCTACGGGACTTAAGGTCAAAGGCAAGGTCAAAGGCAACAACAACCCCAAGGTCAAAAGCCAAGTCAAAACCATCGAGTACGCAGGTAGCGATGCGCAAGCGAGCGCCCGTCGCATACTGTCGTTTGGTTTTTCGCTTTTGACGTCGGGGCCCCTGCGATGGCGCCGAGCAACGCAGGCGAAGCGGGAGGGGTCCGGTCCCGCATGTCTCAGCCCCGCGTCTTTTGCGGGGCGAGTTCGGGACCGGCCCGCTTTGCTGAGTAGCGCAGGGGACCCCGAAGGGGCGCCATCGGGGGTGTGCTTTCTTTGCTTACTTTTCGCCGCCGTTCCGGCGCAACGCCCTCCCTAGAACTTGAAGGTCAGCCCGACTGAATACATGTTGAAGTCGCGCTCGCCGGTAGAGTTGGTACCATTGTTTCCGAGGCCGTCAAAGCGCTCCCATTCGCCGCGCAGCGAAATGGTTTTGGTCAGGTCGTATTGCAGTCCCAGGCCATAGGTCACATTCCATTCGCTTTTCTTACGATTGGCAGAAGCGCCGGCCAGCGTAACCGCCCCGGAGGTGGTCAAATCCACCGTTGTCGTCGAATAAATTGTGCCGAGCTTGCCGAAAACAGAGAAGTCTTTGCCTATGGGCAGAATTCCGACTCCCACCAGATTCCATCCGTCTGCTTTTCCGGTTCCCTTTACGCTGCCGACAAATGGAGCGGTAACGTTGTTGGTGAGATCGTATTTGCCGAGATCAACGTAACCACCCTCAACGGCAAAGTTCGGATTGATTCGGTATCCTGCCTGCAGTTTGTAGCCGGTATCGCTGTCATTGCGCGTAAAGGAATTGGCGGTCGAGCCTGGAACCGCTAAGTCGTTATTGTTTATTTTTGTATCTGTTGCCCCCACGGACACGCCGCCATACCACTGTGCGGCTGCCGGTTGTGCGATTCCCGCAGCGCTCATGACAGTCAGCATCAAAAGCAGCTTTTTAACTTTCTTTTGCATTTTTATCTCCCGATCGCTTTTATAAAATTGAATACGGAGCTCTGCTCCCGGCAAGCCAAGTTTTCGGCTACCACTAACACTGAACACCGCGAATTTGGCTGAAATAGACAAAGCGTAACGCTACGGCCTTGTATCTTCCTCATAACATTACGAAAAACGTAATAATTTGTCAATAAAAATTACGTTACTCGTTTTGTCTTGATGAAAGCGGGGCGCCACACTCACAATGTGCAACTCGGCAAAACAATCAGAAACCTGCGCGAATCCCGTGGCTGGAACCAGGAGGAGTTCGCTTTTCGCTGCGGTACCACAACGGCGAATCTCTCCAGAATTGAGACTGGCAAACACGGACCGAGCCAGGATTTGCTGCAGGTTATTGCCAAATCGCTTGGTATGCAGGTTTCCCAGTTGTTTGCGCTAGCTGAAGGTCTGCAAACCGCCGTTTTCCCGATGCAATACAGCGGGGATGAAATCAAGCTGCTCGCGTATTACCGGAAAATGTCGCCGGCGCGGCGTCTTCTGCTGCGACAGACGGCGGCTGTGTATGCGAACTCCGCTCCTTCAGCGCGTAAGTCTCGTAAAATCAAGCCTTGAGAGGTAATGGAGCTTCTCATTCGACGGGGGGATTCCTGTTGATGTGGCTAGGTGTCGCGTACACCAGTTGCGAGGCTTAATCCTTGTCAGTGGTTTTTTGTTTTCGTTTTTTTGGCCCTGCGCTACTCGCGAAGCTGGCCGGTCACTAGACTCGCTCACTGCGGTCGCTCACACAAAGTGACCGGACAACGCCCCGCTTCACCTGTCTTGCTCGGCGGCGCCGAAGGGAGGCAGGTCAAGAGCCAGGTCAAATTCAAATTCAAAAGCGCAGCCATTGCATGCGTTGGTTTGGTCGGGCTTGCTTTTGACGTCGGGGCCCCTGCGATGGCGCCATCGGGGGTGTGCTTTCTTTGCTCCCCAACTAAAAAGCAGCGACACCGAACAAGCAGAGAAGAAACGAGCGTTCGCGCGGTTGGCTTCGCGCGAAGCGTAAGCCGCCCTAAACGGCCAGCAACTCCACCTCAAACACCAACGTCGCGTTGGGCGGAATCACCCCGCCTGCGCCGCGCGCGCCGTAGCCGAGTTCCGGCGGAATGGTCAGTTTTCGCGTGCCGCCGACCTTCATGCCCTGCACACCCTCGTCCCAGCCGGCGATGACCTGGCGGCCGCCGAGGTGGAATGCGAAGGGGTCGTTGCGGTCCTTGCTCGAGTCGAACTTGGTGCCGTCGGTGAGCCAGCCGGTGTAGTGCACGCTGACCTGGTGGCCGGCGGCGGCCTCTGCGCCGTCGCCAATGACGACGTCTTCGTAGATGAGGCCGCTGGCGGTGGTGGTGGACATGGAATTCCTTTCAGTGATGCCTGCGCAAGCAGGACGGGGAAAAAGGCAAAGTCGCGAGACTCGGTCAAAGCACCGGTAAAGTCAACCCGCAGCAGCAATCGGGCAGCAATCGGGCAGAATCCTGCCGAATCAGGCCGACATTGCGAGGTAGTGCGCGTAGTCGCGCTTTTCAGCCGCGGTCAATTGCTTGACCGCATGTTCGGCGATGGATGCGCTCGAGCGGTCGGGGTACTCTGCAAAAGCCAGCAGCCGTCGCGGCGGATGCGAGCGCGTGTAGCGCGCGCCGCGTCCGGCGGTATGGGCCGCGTAGCGCGCGCCCACATCGACGGCGATGCCGGTGTAGATGCTGCCGTCGCGGCACTCGATCAGGTAGAGGAACCAGGTCTTGGCGGCCATCGCCGGCGTTGCTGCACGCGGACCGGGCTCAACCGCGCCCGACAAAGGGCATTTTCGTCGCCATGATGGTCATGAACTGTACGTTGGTGGCGAGCGGCAGGTTGGCCATGTGCAATATGGCGTCGCCAACCTGGTTGACGTCCATCAGCGGTTCGGCGCGGATTTCGCCGTCGGCCTGGGTCACGCCCTTGGCCATGCGTGCGGCCATTTCGGTGGCGGCATTGCCGATGTCGATCTGCCCGACGGCGATGTCGTATTTGCGGCCGTCGAGGGCCGCGGTCTTGGTCAGGCCGGTGACGGCATGCTTGGTTGCGGTGTAGGCAATCGAATTGGGACGCGGCGCATGCGCCGATATCGAGCCGTTGTTGATGATGCGGCCGCCGCGCGGGTCCTGCGCCTTCATGGTGCGAAAGGCCTCCTGGATGCAATAGAACATGCCCGACAGGTTGATATCGACGACGTTTTTCCATTGTTCTATGGTGAGGTCCTCGAGCGCTATGCCGGGGGCGTTGACGCCGGCATTGTTGAACAGCATGTCGACGCGGCCGAATTTTTTTACCGCAGCGGCGAAGAGTTCCTTCACCGACACCGGGTCGGCGACATTGGTCGGCACGGCCAGCGTGCGTGCCGCCGCGCCCGATGCGCCGACCACCTCGGCCAGCGGTGCGGGTCGGCGCCCGGCCAGCACCACGCTCCAGCCGCCCTGGAGCAGGGCGAGGGCCGCGGCCTTGCCTATGCCGGTGCCGGCGCCGGTGACGATGGCGATTCTGCTCGATGAACTCATGGTGGGTGTCCTTCGGGTTGTTGTAATGGTGTGAGGAGGCTCAGGCAGTGCGCCAGCAATTGCCGCCGGCGGCCTTGGCCGCGTACATGGCGTCGTCGGCGTGGCGCACCAGGCTGCGCGCGTCGTTCGCATGCAGCGGGTAAAAGGCAATGCCAATGCACACACCCACCTGCAGGCCGCCCTGCGGCAGTTCGACGGCGCGGCAGGCCGCGGCGATGAGTTTATCGGCAACGCCGCTGGCGTCGGCGGGGTCCTGGATTTCTTCGAGGATGATGACGAATTCGTCGCCGCCGACGCGCGCCAGCGTGTCGGCACTGCGCAGGCAGTCGGCGAGGCGGGTGGAGATGGCCCTCAGCATCTGGTCGCCGACCGGGTGGCCGTAGGTGTCGTTGATGGCCTTGAAGCGGTCGAGGTCAGCGAGCATCACCGCGATGCTGCGCCCGGAACGCTTGGCGCGGGCAAGGGCCTGGTCAAGGCGGTCATCAAGCAGCGCGCGGTTGGGCAGGCCGGTGAGCGGGTCGTGCTGCGCCATGTATTCGAGTTCTTTTTCCTTGGCGCGCAACTCGGTATTGGCGAGTTCGAGTTCGCGCGTACGCGCGGTGACGCGCTCCTCCAACCCCTGCTCTTTTGAGCGCAAGGCCTCGACCATGGCGTGCTCGGCGGCAACGGCCTCGCGCCGCATGGTCTGGATGCGTTCGGCCATCGCCGCAGACAGCAGCAGGGTCACCAGCGCCAGTGCGGCCTGGATGGCGTGGGAGGTGACTGCGGTGGTGGCAATCAAGTCGAGGTTGCGCAGCGCCTGCGTCAGGGTGCCGAGCAGCAGCACCGACCACGCAATGACGAAATAGTGCGCGCCCGGATGTGCGTCACCTGGGCTGCGACTGGAGCGGCAGACGCTGCCGGCATAGATGGCGACGCAGCAAAAGACGAGGCCGTTAAGGCCGGTAATCAGGGCGGCGAAGCGAAAATCGAACACGAGCGGCATGATGGCGGCGAGCGCAAACACCCCCGTCAGCGCCAGCAGCAGCCGGTCAAGGCGCGGGTGTTCACGCGGCGTTTCGAGGAACAGCCGGGTAAAGTAGGCGCCGCAAATCCCCGCTATGGCCAGCGCCGATGGCTGGGCGATATCGCCCCATCCCGGCCAGTTCGGCCACACGAACTGGTTGCCAAGGCCGTTCAGCGCGAGCATGCCGGTGGCGGTTGCGGCGACAAAACCGACATAGGCGAGGAACACCGGGTCGCGCATCGCGAAATACAGCAACAGGTTGTAGAAAAACAGCGCCAGCATCGCGCCGTAAAAAATGCCCAGCAGGGCATACGCCCTCTGGTCGTGGGCATCGAGCGTGTCCGGTTGCCACAAGGTCAGCGGCACGGTCAGGTTGCCCGAGGATGCGACGCGGATATACACCGTCTGCGTTTGCCCGGGCGACAGCATGATCGGGAACACCAGGTTGCGGTGCGGGTAAGGACGCGATGAGAACGGCTGCAAGTCCCCGGCCGTCTGCTCGGCATGGCCAGCGCCGGGGCGCGGCGTGAATACCTCCACCCGGTCGAGTGAGGGATGGCCCACTTCGAGCAGCCAGCGCGGCGGGCCGTCGGCGGCGAGCGCGATCGGCAGCGCCAGCCAGTAGGCCGAGCGCGAAAAGCCGAAGTTGGGTGTGGTGTCGTGCGTCGAGCCGGCACGAAAGCGTTCCCGCATTGCCGGCGCGGTGATGTCCTGGATGCGCAGCCGGCCCGACGGGTCTTCGAGGTACGCGGCCTTGGCCGATGCCGGAAAGGCGTGGGCGACGTTGTTGAGCAGCAACGGGCTGTCGCTGCCGTGGACCGAGGCCTGTACGGCGGCGGCGAGCAGTGCCGCCGCCAGCACCATCAGGCCTGCCCAGTAGAGTGCGCGCCGGTGCAACGCCGACCGGCGCGGGTCGGGCGCCGGCGCGGGGGGTGGCGCAGCGCGGATGCTCAGGTTTGGCAACGTTGTGTGCAAACTCGGTGGCCGCGCGGGCCGGTCAGGGCCGGGTCGCGCCGCCCAGCGCGCGCCACAGCTTGTCGGGGGTGACCGGCATGTCGATCTGCGACACGCCGCGCGGGCGCACTGCGTTCAGGATGGCATTCATCACCGTCGGCAGCGACCCGGAGGTGCCCGACTCACCGACGCCCTTGGCGCCAAGGGCGTTGGTCTTGGTCGGGACGTTGTGTTCGTCGCAGCGGATGGTGCGCATCCAGTCGGCGCGCGGCATGGTGTAGTCAAGAAAACTCGCCGTCAGCAGCTGGCCGGTCTGGGCGTCGTAGACGGCCTCCTCGCCCAGCACCTGCCCGACGCCCTGCATCACGCCGCCGTGCACCTGGCCTTCGATGCTGCTGTGGTCAATGGCGGCGCCGACATCATCGACCGTGGTGTAGGCGAGGATGTCAGTCACGCCCGTATGCGGGTCGATCTCGACCTCGGCGATGTGGCAACCGTTGGGGAAGGTGGCACCATAGGTGCCCTCGGCGCCGCAATTGAGCGGGTGGATGCCTCCCGCGGCCGGCGCGAGCCGTAGCGCCAGCTCGAGCAGGCCGATGCTGTTTGCCCCGGCGTGAAAGCGGCCGTCGCGGTATTCGACCGCGGCCGCGCCGAGCGTGCCCGCGGCGTGCGGTGTCGCGGTATCGATTATTTTTTGCGCCAGCAGTTTGAGCGCGCTGCCGGCGCCGTAGAGCGAACGCGAACCGCCGGTGCCGTTGCCGATGAGGACCGTATCCGGATCGCCTTCGTGCAGGCTGACGCGGGCGGCGTCGGCGGGTGCCAGTGCCAGCGCGTCGGTGACGATGCCGGTGAAAGTCGTTTCATGCCCCTGGCCGTTGGATTGGGACACGGCATAGACATGCATGTCGCCTTTGCCGTCAAAGCGCGCGCTGACCTGGTCCTTGGGCGACCAGCCGGCGCCGCTGATTTCAAGAAAGGTGGCGATGCCGATGCCGCGCAACAGGCCTTTTTGCTCCGATTCTTTGCGGCGCGACGCAAAGCCCTTCCAGTCGGCGATGCCGAGCGCCTTGTCCATCACTGCCGCGAACTCGCCGCAATCATAGACGGTGCCGTTGGCTGTCTTGTAGGGCATGGCCTCTGCCGGCACCATGTTGCGGCGGCGTAGTTCGACCGGGTCGAAGCCGTGTTCATGCGCCGCCTTGTCCACCAGCATCTCGATGGCGCAGGCGATGTCGGGGCGGCCGGCGCCGCGGTACGACGAAACCTGCGCCGCGTTGCTGTAGGCGACGCGGCAGTGGCCGTACATCGCCGCGATGCGGTACACGCCGCCCATGGTGATGCACAGGCTGCGGCTGCCTATCATGGTGCCAAAGGGCGTGGCGTAGGCGCCGATGTCGGCATGGTGGTTCCAGCGGACGGCAAGGAAGTTGCCCTCCTTGTCGAGGGCGATCTCGCCGTTGAGCGACAGCGAGCGGCCGTGGTTTTCGGACAGGAACAGCTCCGAGCGCATCGCCACCCACTTCACCGGCCGCGCCAGCAGTTTTGCCGCCAGCATCACGGCGATGTGTTCGGGGTAAATGTGGCTGCGCAGGCCGAAGCTGCCGCCGACATCGCCGGTGACGACGCGAATCGCCGATTCGGCCATGCCGGTGACCTGGGCGATATGCGAGCGCATGCCGGTCATGCCCTGGCTCGGCGTGTGCACGGTGACGGCGCCGTCCCGCCATTCGGCCAGAAAGGCGCGCAATTCCATCGGCGCGCCGGCAACGCGCTGGCTGTCGAAGGTGACTTTGCTGCGCAGGCTGGCGCGCGCGAAGGCGGCATCCACCGCGACGGCGTCGCCCGACTCGAATTCGAAGGCGATGTTGCCCGGCGCTTCGGCGTGCAGTTGCGGCGCGCCGGCGCGTGTGGCCGCGGCAAAGCCGATGGCGGCGGGCAGGTCGTAGTAGTCCATGACGATGGCCTCGGCCGCATCCTGCGCCTGCGCCACGCTGTCGGCGACCACCAGGGCCACCGGTTGTCCGACAAAATGCACGCGATCGCGCGCCAGCGCAGGCCAGAACGGTTTTTTGATTTTTTGTCCGCCCTTGCCCTCAAAGGGCACGCCGCCGGGCATCGAGTGCCAGCCCGCCGCATCGACATCGGCGGCGGTAAGTACGGCATGCACGCCCGGCATGGTGAGCGCCTGCCTCGTGTCAATGGCGGTGATGGCGGCATGCGGCCGGTCGGCGCGAAGCACCACGGCGTGCAGTTGTCCGGGCAGGTTGGTGTCGGCGGTGTAGTGACCGCTGCCCGAGAGCAGGCGTGCGTCTTCGCGGCGGAGCGTGGTTCGGGTCATGGATGGCTGCTTCTGTCGTGTGGGTCGGCGATGGTGTGGGTTGGCACGAAGCGGGGTGGCCCGCCGTTTCGTACATTTTTAAATTTGTAAATTTCTACATTCGTACATTCATACATTTGTACATTTGCACATCAGGCCGCATTTTAACGTTAATGACGGAAAACCTTGCCGGTTGCCGTCAATAGACCTAACGGCCTATTGAGCCGGTGCCGGTATCGGTATAAAAAAGAGGCCTCATCGCAAGGCCGGGTTCGCAGCGCTGCAACAGCCGTCCGAGTGCGCTGATCGTTTGATAATTTGCACCACGTAAGCCGCCACCGGGTACGCGCCTGCGCCTGCTGCGCCAAATACCCGGCTTCACCTCCCTTTTCGGCGCCAGCTGTTCCGGCTGCACGGGAGCAACCCAACCCGGAGTCTTGCAAGCGATGAAATCCCTGCCGAACAAGCCCTCGTTTCGCACCGCGGTCCACGTCCCGGACCAGGTGGTGCTGATGCGCGACTGCATCCGGCCGCAGCAGCGGACGCCGTCCGGGGTGGGCAGCGCCGCCGCTGAAGCCGCGCTGGAGTTGCGCGTGCAGGAACGCACGCAGGACCTGCGCCTGGCGATGGAGGAGCTCGAATCGTTCAGTCAGTCGGTGTCGCACGACCTGCGCGCGCCGCTACGGGCGATACGCGGTTTTGCCGCCATTCTGATAGAGGAGCACGGCGCTGTGCTGCAGCCTGAAGCGCGCGACCTGGTCGGGCGCATGTCCGCCGCCGCAGGTCGGATCGATGCGCTGTCCGAGGGCCTGCTCGCCCTCGCCAGCTCGGGGCGGGCGCGGCTGCGCCGGACCAAGATCAGCCTGTCGGATGTGGCGACCACCGTTGCCGCCGAGTTGCGCGAATCGCAGCCGGAGCGCAATGTCGTGGTGGCGATTCAACCGGATATGCTGGCCAGCGCCGACGCGGTGCTGATGCGCAACGTGCTGCAGAACCTGCTTGGCAATGCCTGGAAATACAGCGCGAAAGCCCCGCGTGCGACCATCACCTTTGTCCGCCGCGCATTTGACGCTGAACTGGTTTATGCGGTGGGTGACAACGGCGCCGGATTCGACATGGCCCACGCCGGCCGGCTGTTTCAGTCTTTCGAGCGCGTGCACTCGGTGTCCGAGTTCGAGGGCACCGGCCTCGGCCTGGTGACGGTGCGGCGCATCATCGAGCGCCACGGCGGGCGCATCTGGGTCGAGGCGCAACCGGGACGAGGCGCGACGTTTCTCTTCACTCTTGGCGAACAGACGGAGGCCCGTCAGGGCCAGTACTGCAACGATTGAGCGCCCCCCGGTCGGCCCGCGCCGGTGCAGGTGTCGAAATCGTGACTAGGCCAAAAGGCATAGTGCCTCCGTGATAATGTCAGGCTAGACTCAAGCATCCTTTTTTGGCAGATGCTTGTTGTTGAAAATTCTGATGTATCGCCCTCAACTTCCGTGTTCAGCCGCCGCCGCCTCGCCGGGCTTGGATGCGTCGTACACGTTGCACTCATCGCACACATTTCATATATTGCACACGAGGCCGTTTGGCATGGTCGCCGCCCCGGTCGCGCGCGCGCGCGACGCTGAACGCAGGCGTTACCTGCACTACGCTTAAGGGCAGACCGAGATGAAGATCCTGGTCGTCGATGATCATCCGCTGATACGCGAAGCCCTGAAGCAGGTTTTGCGCGACCTGGATGCCAGAATCCAGGTGTTTGAGGCCGAGTCGGTCAAGGACGCGATGCTGGTCGTCGCCGGCCACGCCGACCTGCGCCTGATGCTGCTCGACCTGAACCTGCCGGGGGAAAACGGCCTCGATGCGCTACCCCTGCTGCGCGAGAGCCACCCGCACCTGCCGGTGGTGGTGTTGTCGGCCTCGGAAGAGCCCGGCATCGTCATCCGTGCCATCGATGCCGGTGCCATGGGCTACATCCCCAAATCCTCGTCACGCAGCCTGCTCGTCAATTCGCTGCGCCGTGTCATCAGCGGCGGTGTTTACCTGCCCGAGGACGCCCTGCTCGGGCAGTCCGAGAATGCGCTCGCGCCGCCGCGCTTCAGCGACGAGGGCATTCCGCCCGGCCCGCAGGAGGTGGGCCTGTCGGAGCGCCAGGGCCAGGTGCTGGCGCTGCTGGTGCAGGGCAAGCCGAACAAGATGATAGGGCGCGAACTCAATCTCGCCGAAGGAACCGTCAAGATCCATGTTGCGGCGATTCTGAAGACACTGAAAGTCGCCAACCGCACCCAGGCGGTGGTCGCCGTGAGCATGCTCGGGCTGCGTCTGCCCCGGCTGGTCTCGGACACGTTATCCATCCACTAGCCGGACCGACATGCGGTTCACCTCAGTTCGCTCAAGCACCGGCCGCGTCGGCGCAGACGCGTGAAGGTCGGGGTCATATCGGTCTTCACCGACTACCACCGCCGTGGTGCGCATCATCGCGGTGTGCTGCAACCGCAGATCGGGCCGCTGATCGCCGCGCTGCTGCCCGAACACGCCGATGTGCACCTCGTCAACGACGCCTGGGAAGACCCCGACTGGGACCGGCGCTACGACCTGCTGTTCATCTCCTGCCTGCATTCTGATTTTGACCGCGCGCGGCAGATCTCGCACTACTGGCGCCGCCGCGGTGCGAAGACCGTGCTCGGGGGCACCATGGCGAGCACGTATGCCGCGCTGTGTGCGCCGTATTTCGACGCCATCGCAGTGGGCGACCCGGAGGCGCTGGTGGTCGAAATCGTCGCCGACTTCGAGGCCGGCACGCTGCAAAGCCGCTACACGGCCACGCCTTTTGACGCGCGGCGCGTGCCGCATCCGCGGCTCGAGCTCGCCGCGCGCCAGCAGGTGCTGCCCCTCGCCATAGAGGCGACGCGCGGCTGTCCGTTCACCTGTGAATTCTGTGCCCTTACCGGTATCGGCACGCGTTTTCACACGCGTCCGGCCGCGGACATCGCCGCTGAATTGTCGGCCGGGCAGCGCGCGCTCGCCGGCCTTGCCTCGTGGCTGCACCGCCACATCGCCATTTTTTACGACAACAACCTCGGCGGCAACCCGGCGCACATGCGCGATGTCTGCGTCGCGCTCGAACCCCTTGGCTTACGCTGGGGCGCCTGCGTCACCTTCAACGTCATCTGCGACGAGCAGAACGTCAGGGCGCTGGCGAAGGGCGGCTGCCGCTGCGTCTTCGTCGGGCTGGAGAGTTTCAACCGCGACACCATCCGTGAAATGGGCAAGCACCAGAATGTGCTGACCGAGACCGCGGCGGCGATCAGGCTGTGCCACGACAACGGCATCCTGGTCATGGCCGGGCTGATGCTGAGCCCTGCCAACGACAGTGTCGAATATATCGATTCCATTCCGGCGCACCTGCGCGCGGTCGGCCTGCATGTGCCCACCTATATCTGTTTCGAGACGCCGTTTCCCGGCACGCCGCACTTTCAACGCCTCGCCGCATCGGGCGAGGGCGCGCTGATGCCCAACACGCTGTTGCGCGACCTCAACGGCTACACGCTGGCGGTGCCGCCGCGCGAGTCCACGCCCGAAGCCTTTGTCGCGGCCTACAAGCGTGTCTGGCAGAACATATTCTCGCCGCGCGCGCGGCTGTCCAAGTTTCTTGCCGACCTGCCGCGGCTGGCCATGCGCGGGCGCGCCGCGCCGCTGCTGTTCAACCTTTACGAACTGTTTTTTGCCGGCGGCGCACTCAACCGGGCGCGCACCTTCATCGCCGGCACCGATATCGAGCCGCCGGAGCACCGCCAGGTGCCGCTGACCGACGCCGATTTCGACTCGGCGGCGCAGCGCGCGCGAATTCTCGACCCTTGGCGCGTCAGCGACGATGCCGGGCGGGTGCTGCCGATGTGGCTGGCCTCGACCACGCTCTACCGCGCCAAAGGCCGCATCAATGACACGGCTGCACTGCCGCTGCAACGGCATGCCGCCGGCGCCCGCCCCCGCTCCCAACTGCGGCCACCGCCCGCGTCCGCCGTTCCGGCGCGCGTCCTCGATCCGGGCAGTTGCGAGGCGGCAAAGAGCTAGGGGCGCAGCCTTAACCGACAGCGCGCCGAGGATACCGATCATGGTCACACGCGATCCCCTGTTTGCACTGCGCCGCAGCGCGAGGAACCTGCAGCACGCTGCGCTTGCCCGCGTGTTCCGCGAGCTCAACGCCACCATACCGGCATCGGCCAAACCGCTGCACATCGTCTTTGTGCACGGCGGCCTGTCCTGTTGTTTTGACGCCTTTGCCGATCTGTTTCCGCGCATCCAGGCGAGCCTGCGCGAGCTCGCCGGTGCGGCGCAGGCGGTGACGCTGCTGCGCTTTGAACATGACACCTTTCAGCCGGTGCGCGCCAACGCCGAGCGGCTGTGCGGCCTGGTCATGGACAAGCTGGCGCATGACCGCAGCGGCGTGCCGCAGCCCGAACTGCTGTTCATCGCGCATTCGCGCGGCGGCCTCGTGGCCCGCCTCGCCTCCGACCTCTTGATCGAGCGCGCGCACTGGCGCGAGGACCGCCTCGAAGTGTTCACCTACGGCAGTCCGCACCGCGGCACGCCGTTTTTCGAGAGCGAGGTCACCTTCATGGTTGATCGCCTCATCCGCTGGTCGGGCATCGCCGGCTTCGGCCTGCTGCGTTTTGTGTTCGATATTCGCGCCCGCGGCCTGCTGCCCGCGCTGCGCCGCGGCTGGCGCGCCTGGCGCCGCCCGGGCGCGCTGATGGGGTCGGGCGCCGGCTCCTCCACACTCGCTCTGCGGCGCATGATCAGCGAGCGCCTTGCGCCGGGTGCGACGACGGTGCGTGACCAGGGGCCGGGCATACTGCGCTGGCCGCCGGGCATCGAGGACGTGCGCGAGAGCTCGGTGTTTTTCAGCCAGATATCGCCACAGCCGCACTGTGCGCGCTTCTGGACCTTCGGCAGCGCCTATGATTTGCGCCGCAACCCGCAAAAGCTGGACGTGGCGTCGCGCTATATCCTTAATCTGGTGCAAAAGGCCTTCGTGCTGCTGTCCGACCCGATTTTTCCGGGCGCCGCGCCGCGCCCCCGCGTGTGCAAACCCGCGGTCCGGACCGAGAGCAACGACCTGGTGGTGACCATCGCCTCGGCCACCGCCATAGGCCGCGGTTTTCGCATCGAAGAGAATCTGTGGCATTGCGGTTACTTCAAGGGCTCGCCCGGCGAAAAACTCGCCCGCTACCTGCAGCAAACCCTGGCTTTTGCGCAAGGCGGCCATGGCTTGTCGCACCGCCCGGCGTTTGACGAGATGGCCTGAGGGGAAGCTGAATGTGGCGTGGCGTAGCCGAATGTGGGCGGGCGCAGCCACCGGCCCTGGCGCAGTTGAAGTTCCCCGGCTGAGGTAAAGTCGCGCGTGGCCCTGAACCTGAACCCTGACATGGATACGCACACCGGCGGCATCGCCGTGCTGCCCGAGCAGACGCTGCAGTTGATGGTGCGGCGCGAGCAGGTCGCGCTGCTGTACCAGCAACTGCCCACGTCCATCGCCGGCACGCTGATCGGCACCGCCGTGCTCGCGGCCGCGATGTGGCCGGTGTCCTCGCACCGCGACATCCTGTTGTGGTGCCTCGCCATCCTCGCCAACCAGGGCTGGCGCGGCGTGCTGTTCTTTCGCTTCAGGCGTTTTCGCGCACAGCCCGCAGCGCAGTTCGCAGCGCAGTTCGCAGCGCAGTTCGCAGCGCAGTCTGCAGCGCATTCTGCAGCGCATTCTGCAGATATGCCGGATCGGGATGTGTCGCGCTGGTCGGCGTATTGGGCCGCCGGATCGGGTATCTCCGGCGTGCTGTGGGGCGCCAGCGCCTGGCTGTTTTTCGCCACCGATTCACCGCTGCACCAGGCGGTGCTGATGGTGCTGGTGTTTGGCATCACCGCCGGCGCGGTACCGCTGATCGCCTCACACACGCGTTCCTTCTATGTCTTTGTGCTGCCGGCATTGCTGCCTTTTGTACTGCGCAATTTTCGCGAGGACGACCTGCTGCACGGCCTGCTCGGCGTGGTCGCCTTTACCGTCATGCTCGCCCTCATCTCGTTTGGGCGCAACCACAACCGGCTGCTGATCGAGTCGCTGCGCAACCGCTTTGAGAACGAGGCGCTGGCGGCGCGGTTGCGCCAGCAGAACATCGATCTTGCCGCGGCGCGCGAGGCGGCGGCGGTGGCAAGCCGATCCAAGACACAGTTTTTCGCGGCGGCAAGCCACGACCTGCGCCAGCCGCTGCACGCGCTCGGGCTGTTTGCCACCGCGCTGGCGGAGAAAGTGCGCGACCCTGAGGCGGTGCACCTTGTCGCCAGCGTCAATGCATCGGCCCATGCGCTGGAAGAATTGTTCAACGAAATACTGGATATCTCCAAGATCGATTCGGGCGTGATCCAGCCGGTCATCACCAGTGTGCCGGCCGGCCGCGTGCTCGACCGCCTGCGCGCCGACTTCGCCCCCGAGGCGGACGAGAAGGGCCTGCGCCTGTCGGTGCGGCAAAGCGCGGCGCATGTGCTTACCGACCCGGTGCTGCTCGAGCGTATCCTGCGCAATCTGGTCAGCAACGCACTGCGCTACACCGAACGCGGCGGCGTGCTGGTGGCCTGCCGCAGGCGCGGCGACATGCTGGTGTTCGAGGTCTCGGACAGCGGCATCGGCATCGCCTCGGACGAGCGGCAGCGCGTATTCGAAGAGTTCTACCAGATCGGCAACCCCGAGCGCAGCAGCAAACGCGGCCTCGGTCTCGGGCTGTCGATTGTCAGGCGCCTTTGCGAACTGCTCGGCCATGACATCGCGCTCGCCTCAAAGCCGGGTCGCGGCACGCGTTTTCGTCTCACCGTGCCGGCCGGCGCGCCGCCGCTGCCGCCCGCGGCGCAGGACGCGCCGCCGCCGCGCAGCGACGACGACATCTCGGGTGCGCTCATCGTTGTCATCGACGACGAGAGTGCCATTGTCGAGGGCATGCAGATTCTGCTATCGAGCTGGGGAGCCGCGGTCATCGCTTCGGCCGACGGTGAGGATGTGGTGGCGCGCGTGCACGAGGCCGGGCGCATGCCCGATGTCATCATCGCCGACTTCCGCCTCGCCGGCAATCGTATCGGCACCGATGTCATTGCCAGGTTGCACGAGGAGCTCGATCCGGCGATACCGGCCATCATGGTCACCGGCAGCAGCACACCGCAACGCATGGAAGAAGCCATCGAGCGCGGCTACCACCTGATGTTGAAACCGGTGATGCCTGACAAGCTGCGCGCGCTGGTCGCCTTCAAGTTGCGCGAAAGGCGCTGAACCGGGGTCTGCGCCCCGCGCCCCCGGCGCGCTCAGTGATCAAGGTAGTCGATCAGCCGCCCGCTGGTAATGCGCAGGCGCCGGCTCATCAAGCGCGCGATGCGCAGCACCAGTTTGCAGCCCAGTGCCGGGTGCTGTTCGCACAGACGCTCGAAGGCGGCGCGCGTCAGCAGCAGCAGCGTCGCCGTTTCGGTGACCGCGCAACTGGCCGATCGCGGCTCGCCGTCAATGAGGGCCATTTCGCCGATAGAGCGCCCCTTGCCCTCAACGGCCACCAGCGCCTCGCCATCATTGCCGTGCTTGGACGTCTTGACGGTACCGCGTACCAGCAGGCAGAGGTAAGTACCTGCTTCGCCCTCGTGAAACACGACGCAGCCGGGTTCGGCCTCGTAGGCCTGGAGGTAGGCGCCCAGTTGCCCGGTCTCGCGCCAGGACAGCCCTTCGAGCAGATCAACGTTCTCGAGCAGCGCCAGCAGTTCATGGCGAAACGCCGCTCCGCTGCCCAGCAGGCGCATGCTTTCACCGGGTGCTGCGCTGACGGGCCTCATGGTCGTAGTTCGTAGTGTCTCTGGCTGGCGGGCTTGGATGGGCAGATCGTCAGGCGGGTGTCCGCCTTGTTGTCTTTATAACGGCACTGACGGCGGAAAATTGAGGGCGCGATGGCAGCGCAACCGCAATCTGCGCTATTCTCGACGTCCGAGGCTGCACACATCGTCGTGGCGGTACTGCGAAGTCCGCGCGTCCGGATGTCATCGGCCCGTTTTACGCCACCCGAACCGACTGCCATGCAACTATTTTCATGTTTTTTTCACGCGTCCCCGCTCATGGCGGACAAGCACTGATGGCCGCCAACCGCGATTGGGCTTTTTCGCCGGACAAGCAGCCACGGGCCGACGAACTGGCCTATGACCTCGATGCCGCGCTCGATGCCATGGTATTGCTGCGTGCCGAGGTTCCCGCCGACGCCTTTACCGCCGAGGTATTGGGCACCGAGCGCGCCGGTTACGGCGTGGTGATCCGTCCCGACGGACTGGTGCTGACCATCGGCTATCTCATCACCGAGGCGAGCACGGTGTGGGTCAGCACGCAGCGCGGCCAGGTGGTGGCCGGCCACCCGCTTGCCTTCGACCAGGCCACCGGTTTGGGTCTGGTGCAGCCGCTCGGCCGCATCGACGCGACGCCGCTCGATCTCGGTTCGTCGGCCACTTGCGCGCCTGGCGACGAGGTGGTCATCGCCGGACACGGCGGCAGGGCGCATGCGCTGGCCGCGCGAATCAGCGACAAGCGCGAATTCGCCGGCGCCTGGGAATACGTGCTGGACGAGGCGATATTCACCGCGCCGGCGCACCCGCAGTGGGGCGGCACCGCGCTCATCGACGAACACGGCTTGCTGTGCGGTATCGGTTCGCTACTGGTGCAGGAGCTTGCCGGCAACACCACGGTGCAGGGCAACATGGTGGTGCCGATCGATCTGCTCGAGCCGATTCTCGATGACATGCGCAAGTACGGCAGGCCGCAGCGCCCGCCGCGCGCCTGGCTCGGCCTGTATGCCGCCGAGGCCGGCGGGCACTTGCAGGTGACGGGCCTCGCCACCGGGGGGCCGGCCGAACGCGATCGCGTGCAGCAGGGTGACCTCATCATCGAGGTCGCGGGCGAACGCGTGAAGGGCCAGGCCGATTTTTTTCGCAAGGTCTGGCGCCTCGGTCCGGCCGGCGTGCAGGTGCCGCTGACGGTGGGTCGCGCCGGCGATGTGCTGCGTCTGGCTGTGCGCTCGGGCGATCGCGCCGACTTTCTCAAAAAGCCCTACCTGCACTAGCCGCGGTGCGCCGCCTTCAAAGCCGTGTTTCAGGCGTCGCGGCGGGCGCTACGCCATTGCACCAGTAGTGCCATCATCGGCGCACAAATGATGATGCCGCACACCGCCAGCCAGCCCGACTGCGCCAGCGCAATGCTCGCGATCATCGCGCCGAGCGCATTGCCGCCCCAGATGCTGGCCGAAAAAATCGTGTTCAGGCGGCTGCGCGCATCCGGCGCAATGGTGTTGATCAATGTCTGGTTGGCGACGATGGCGGCGCGCAGTCCGCAATCGAGCAGTATCGCACCGGCCACCACCGCGGCCACCCATTTTTCGCCGAAAGCCAGGCTGACCCAGGCGGCTATGACAAGGTAAATGCCGGTGGTCACCACCGGGGTCACGCCGCGCCTGTCCATCCAGCGGCCGGCGGGGCGCGCGATCAGCACGCCGGCGGCGCCGGGGATGCCCATCAGGCCGGCCTGCGCCGGGCCGAACTGGTGATACTGCAGCAGCATCGTGGCGATGGTCGCCCAGAACGCGCCGTAACAGGTGCCGAGCAGCGATTGAATGATGGCGACGCGTCGCAACGCGGTGTGCTTGCGCACCAGCGCCAGCACCGATTGCAGCAGCGCGAAATAGCCGAGCCCTGTGCTCGGCGGTGAACTGGGCAGACGGCGGTACAACACCGGCAGCATGGACAACAGCATGGCCGCGGCGATGACGTACATCCAGCGCCAGCCCAGCGACGCGGCGACCAGACCGCCGGCGACACGGGCGAACAGGATGCCGGTGAACAGCCCGGTCAGCAGTGTGCCGATGCTGCGGCCGCGATCGCTGACGGCGGTCATCTCGGCGACCAGCGGAATGATGTTCTGGCTCGACGACGAACAGCAGATGCCGACGACAAAGGCCGCCACCGACAACGACGTCAGGTTGGGTGCGAGCGCCATCGCCAGCAGCGCCACGATCGACAGCGCGAATTGCGCCAGGAACAACTTGCGCTTGTCAAAGCGGTCTCCGAGCGGGACCAGGAAAATCGTGCCGGCAAGAAAACCGCTGAAAGACAATGTCGCAACCCAGCCGGTGGCCGCCGCGTCGGCACCGAATTCGGCGCCTATGCTGGTCAGCATCGGCGTCTGGTAGTGAATGGTGCCCGAGCACGCAAACATGGTCAGCGTCAGCATCGCCATCAGCGAGGGCGTCATCCCGGGCGTGGAACGGGTCGCGGAACTGGGCGGGGTGCGCGATGACATGGGCTTGTGGAGGTTGGTGAAGCAGGCGGGGCTCCATTGTAGTGCAGCGGCATCAGCCGGCCGGGGCGATTTCGTCCGGGTGCGAACTTGTCCTAGAATGAAGCACTGCAGTAATCTGGTAATCGGGACGCACCATGATGACCTCCGTACGCCCGGCCTCGGTCGCCGGCTCGTTCTATCCCGCCGACGCCGCCGAACTGGCGCGCGAGGTGGACGAACTCATGGACCACACGCCGGCGGCCCTGCCCGCACCGGCCTGGCCCAAGGCGCTGATCGTGCCGCACGCCGGCTATATTTATTCGGGCGTCACCGCCGCCCATGCCTACGCGCTGCTCGCCGCAGCGCGCGGCACGGTGCGCCGCGTGGTGCTGCTCGGCCCGGCGCATCGCATCGCCGTGCGCGGGCTTGCACTGCCCGGTGTCGCGGCCTTCGACACGCCGCTCGGGCGCATCGCCATCGACGCGGCGGCGGTAGAGGCCTTGAAGGTTTTGCCGCAGGTGGTGGAGTCGGCCGAAGTGCACCGCGAGGAACACGCGCTCGAAGTGCAACTGCCCTTCATCCAGCGTGCGCTGGGCGAGGTCGCGCTGTTGCCGCTGGTGGTGGGCGATGCGAGCGCCGAAGAGGTCGCCGCGGTGCTCGACTTGCTGTGGGGCGGCGAGGAGACGCTGATCCTCATCAGCTCGGACCTGTCGCACTACCACGACTACGACGCGGCGCGACGCCTTGACGGCGACACCGTCGCGGCCATTCTCGGGCACCTGCCGGTTAACCACCGGCAGGCCTGCGGAGCGACCCCCATCGCCGGCATGCTGCTCGCGGCGCGCGCGCGCGGCATCACGCCGGTGTTGCTCGATGCGCGTAATTCCGGCGACGCCGCCGGCGGCAGGTCGCGCGTGGTCGGTTATGCGTCGTTCGCATTTCACGAGCAGCCAGCGCAGTTCACGACCGGGCAGGGCCGCATCCTGCTCGACCTTGCCCGTGCCGGCATCGCCACGGCGCTGGATGTGGCGCCGGGCAACACCACTTTCGAGGGCGGCTGGCTGCGCGCCCGCCAGGCGAGTTTTGTCACGCTGACACAAAAACGGGGCGGCGCCTTGCGCGGCTGCATCGGCTCGTTGCAGGCGCATCGCGCACTGGCCGAGGACGTGGTGGCCAATGCGCGCGCCGCGGCCTTCGCCGATCCGCGGTTCCGGAAACTCGGCGCCGACGAGCTCGCGCACGTCGATGTCGAGGTGTCATTGCTCGCCGCGCCGCGGCGCGTGGCGTTCGCCGACCATGCCGACCTGATTGCGCAACTCGTTCCGGGCGAGGACGGCATCGTGCTCGACTGCGACGGCCGCCGTGCGACGTTTTTGCCGCAGGTCTGGGCGTCCATTCCCGACCGCGAGCAGTTCATCGCCCAGCTCAAGGCCAAGGCCGGCCTGCCGCAAGTGGCGAGCGCGCGCTGCAAGGTCTGGCGTTACCGCGCCGCCAAGTGGCGCGAGGCGGATTATTCGTCATGATGGTGGCGCGCTGATGGCCGCTTGCTGATGCCCGACCACAGCGCGCGCTGGTGGAGCCGGCTCGATGACGGGCGCATCCAGTGCGACCTGTGCCCGCGCGAATGCCGTCTGCACGAGGGCCAGCGCGGCGCCTGCTTCGTGCGTGCGCGAGAGGGTGACAGGATGGTGCTCACCACCTACGGCCGCTCCTCGGGCTTTTGCGTCGATCCGATAGAAAAAAAGCCGCTCAACCAGTTTTATCCGGGCAGTTCGGTGCTCTCCTTCGGCACCGCCGGCTGTAACCTTGCGTGCAAGTTCTGCCAGAACTGGGATATTTCGAAGTCGCGTGAAATGGACACGCTGATGGACGAGGCCTCACCCGACACCATTGCCCGCGCGGCGTTGCAACTGGGGGCAAAAAGTGTCGCCTTCACCTACAACGACCCGGTGATTTTCGCCGAATACGCCATGGACGTGGCCGACGCCTGCCATGCCGTCGGCGTGCAGACGGTGGCGGTCACCGCCGGCTATATCTCACCCGCGCCGCGGCGCGCGTTTTACGAAAAAATGGACGCCGCCAATGTCGATCTCAAGGCCTTTACCGAAGACTTTTACTGGCGCGAAACCGGCTCGCACCTCGCGCCTGTGCTCGACACGCTGCTCTACCTGAAACACGAAACCAGCGTCTGGTTCGAGATCACCACGTTACTGATTCCGGGTAAAAACGACGGCGACGTTGAACTTGCCGCGTTGAGCGCGTGGGTGGCGAAGGCACTGGGGCCGGACGTGCCGCTGCACTTCACCGCCTTTCACCCCGACTGGAAAATGCGCGACGTGGCGGCCACGCCGCCTGCGACGCTGACACGCGCGCGCAACATCGCCCTCTCGCACGGCCTGCACTACGTGTACACCGGCAACGTTCACGACAGCGAGGGCGGCAGCACCCATTGTCCGCATTGCGGCAATGCCGTCATTGCGCGCGACTGGTACAACATCCTCAATTACCGCGTGTCGGAGAGCGGCGCTTGCCGCGAATGCGGCGGCGCGCTGGCCGGCCGCTACGGTCCCTACGCCAAGCCCTTTGGCGCGAAACGTATTCCGGTAAGGCTGGCGGCGCACCGCTAAGGCGGAGGGCAACAGGCTGGAAATGCCCGTCTGGCGCGGTTTTGCGGGTGATTTGCAAGTTTTATATTGCGGTCCGGCGCAGCGCCGCGCGCAGTGCTTATGACCAGACGGCAATGCCCTCGGCCTCCAGCGCGCCGGCAACGGCGGAGCGTTTGCACATCGCCTCGACGTAGTTGCAGCAGGACGGATAGCGCTTTCTCACGTCATGGCCCTGGCGTACGCCCCAGCGCAGTACTTCTCGGATCTTACGCATGGATAGTCTTTCTTGTGGCATTCCCGTCCGCTTTCAAAAGCGTAGAGACTACCTTTAACTATTCATGCAACATCTTCCCCTTCGGTCACGTTCAGCGCGAAATCGCGGTCACGCTTTCGTGAAACAGCGGTCACGCTTCGGCGAAATCACCGGTCACGATGGTGCGAAATACGCAAAATACCGTGCTGCTCTGAGAGAATTGTTGTTCTATCGAATGTTGGATTCATCTTGCGCTCCTCAAAGTAATTGCGAATTTTGACCATTGAGGCTTGGGACTTGACGCCCAACGGATACTCGAAAGTAGGGTAACCGGAGGTAACGACAAGTGGAGGCTAACCGCAATCTGTCGCCAAAGGCCAAAAGTAGGGTTTGCGCTAGGTGGGCGGGACCATAGAGACAGGGCTGGACTGCTTGGCTGTTAGAAACGGTGGCGTGCCGACCAAGGCTCCTTTTGACGCCGAACGTTCCCGCTCAGGCGCGCGCCAAGCGTGATGGTTGAAAACATGGAGGCCGCTGATGGCGCGTCGCCTGCAGCGGGTGGTTAGGCGCCGTATTCATTTCCACGCCTGCTGTACCGGGGCGGAAAGTAACACCAAGCGGCGACCACCAGCAACCCAAATGCTGTGTACACCAGCGTGAAGACCCATAAAGGGGCATCGTAGAAGAGGATGCGCTGTACCCAGTGTTCCATGAAGCCCTGGCTGTACGAAGGCGAGCCGGCCTGTACCCGCAGCCATGATTCCAATGTTGTGAGCGGGCAAACCTGACCCAGCCAGGCCTGGGCAACGACGACCCCAATGGCTGCAACGTGCGCAAGGCGGAACCAGGGGCTGTTGACCCAATGCCAAGCGCGCACATTTCCTGCCACAACGAGCACCAAGCCTGCGACGACGAACAGGACGATGCCAAAGTGTAGGATGAGAACTGCGTCAGCAAGAAGTTGGTATGGCAACGTTGGGGCCATTCACGGCGCCTAACGTCCGCGTTGAAGGGCGCGCGGCTTTATGCGCGTCCCTTCGAACGCGCGGTTAGCCCTCCGGGTCATTCGTAGTGCGTCCACATGCGAAGGACGCGAACTTTGCGTTCCTTCTTGAACACTTCATAGACGAGGCGATGTTGAATATTGATTCGCCTTGAGTAAGAACCAGCAAGATCGCCTACAAGTTTTTCAAAGGCTGGCGGGTTTTGAAATGGATCATTTGCCAGGAGATCAAGAAGCACTTGCGCCTTGGCCTTCAAGCCGGCCGCAGCGAGCTTCTTGGCATCCTTGAGCGTATGCTTCGTGTAGACAACGACCCACTTCACCAGTTAAGTTCCTTTGCACTCTTGTCGAGCGGCTCAGCCATGCCCTTCTTGATGGATTCGCGCATGCCCGGAACTGACAACAGGTAAAGCGTTTCTTGAATTGCCTGCCAATCTTCAGCTGATAAGAGGACTGCACTGCTGCGCTTGCCAGAGATCAGGATTGGTTGATGTGACTCCGCAGTCTGGTCGATTAGTCGGTACAGGTTCGCCCGGGCTTCACTTGCGGTAAGGGTAGTCATAGTGTTCTCCAATTTCTCGTAGCGTACGCGAAACCGTACGCTACGTCAATCGACCTTCGTGCGTGTTGCGTAGGGGGCTAACGTCCGCGTCGAAGGGCGCGCGCCCTTGTGCGCGTCCCTACGAACGCGCGGTTAGCCCTCAGCTTCGCGACTGCCACCGCTTTGGATTGCGACGACCGCGCATGTATGCGACGACGATTATTAGTTGTGGATACTCTCTGAAAAAGACGCCATAAGGGAAATCGCTTCAACAACGCCCGGCGCGTCCCACGATGAATAACTTGATAGAGCTGAGGGTTCTCCGCAATCTTGTTTAGCGTAGATCGGAGCGCCTCGCGAAATTCCTCGCCCAAGCCAAAACGTTGGGTTTGATACCAACCGAAAGCGTCTTCGAT
>ENA-ORBV01004672-ORBV01004672.1-microbial-mat-metagenome-genome-assembly--contig:-NODE-4672-length-26008-cov-12.378736_pt1 | contig 26008 bp, 21 predicted proteins | sample MGYA00237777_ERZ505514 | MGnify/ENA primary metagenome ERZ505514 (study PRJEB26160, sample SAMN06269048) | microbial mat metagenome | isolation source: Oligotrophic lake microbial mat | place... | reverse complement strand
CAAGCAACGCGCCGCCGTCGAAGCCGCCGCCCAATTCGTCCTCGACGCCCGGGCCCAGTTCAAAGGCCAAACCCTCGCCGACCTGTACGACCCTCTCGCCATGCCCAAGGCCCTGCGCGATGCTCACAAGGCTCTCGACAAAGCCGTGGACAAGTGCTATCGCCCCTCCGCCTTCGAGTCCGAGCGCGCCAGAGTCGAGTACCTCTTCACCCTTTACCAGCGTCTGATCGCTCCCCTAACCGCGCCCGCGAAGGGACGCAAGCGCGCCAAGGGCGCGTGAGCGTACAGCGTTCAGCCCTCTGCCTCTCCGGGGCAGAACGAAGAAACGAACCGGGGATCCACGGGTTGCGCTCCGCCCGCGAAGACGCGGGCTGCGCTCCACCCGTGGCTACACCCCTTCGCCCCGTTGAGGCGGAATATCGAGCGCCCGATGTTGCCCAGCGCCTTCGGCGGCACGGCTTGGACTGCCGTAATCCTCTGATACACTCACCCCGACGACCCGGGCCGGTGAAAGAGCGGACACCGAAAGAGGAAGAAGAGCAAGCACCAGCGCAAACGGATCACGAGAAGCAGAAGGAGGCAGAGAGCACCCGTGGACATCTTCAAAAAACTCTCCGGCGAGCTGATCGATATCGTCGAGTGGACCGACGACAGCCGCGACACGCTCGTCTACCGCTTCCAGCGGTATCAGAACGAGATGAAGAACGGCGCGAAGCTGACCGTGCGCGAGGGCCAGAGCGCGGTCTTCGTCAACGAGGGCCAGATCGCCGACGTCTTCAAGCCTGGCATGTACACGCTCAGCACCCAGAACCTGCCGCTGCTGGCCACGCTCAAGGGCTGGAAGTACGGTTTTAACAGCCCGTTCAAGGCCGAGGTGTACTTCGTCGCCACGCGGCAATTTACCGACCTGAAATGGGGGACGGCCAACCCGATCATGCTGCGCGACCCCGAGTTTGGGCCGATCCGGCTGCGAGCGTTCGGGCAGTACGCGATGAGGGTTGTTGACCCGGGGATTCTGATTAAGGAAGTTTCGGGGACAGATTCGCGCCTGACGGCCGAGGGAATTACTGACCAGCTTCGCAACCTGATCGTGTCGAAGTTCACGGATCTCCTGGGCGAGAGCAAGATCCCTGCGCTGGATCTGGCGAGCAACTACGACGAGCTGGGCAAGTTTATCGCGGACCGCGTGCGGCCGTTCTTCGCGGGCTTCGGGATCGACGTGACCCAGTTGCTGGTGGAGAACATCTCGCTGCCGCCGGAGGTCGAGAAGGTGCTCGACCAGCGCACGAGCATGGGGATCGTGGGCGACCTCGGCAAGTACACACAGTTCCAAGCGGCTCAGGCGATCGGGCAATCGGGGAACAACCCCAACAGCGCGATCGGCGCGGGGATGGGATTGGGCGCTGGCATGGCGATGGCGCAGCAGATGGCTCAGACGCTGGGGCAAGCGAACGCGGGCGGGGCTGGCGCGGGCGGTGGCGCGATGCCGCCGCCGTTGCCGGGGCAGGCGTCGTTCTTTGTCGCGGTGAACGGGCAGCAGAGCGGGCCGTTCGACGCGGCGGCGCTCAAGAGCATGGTCGAGGCGGGCCGCCTGACGCGCGAATCGCTCGTGTGGCGCAATGGCATGGCGCAGTGGACGGCCGCGGGCCAAGTGCCGGAGGTCGCGTCGCTCATCACCAGCGGCGGCAGCACGCCGCCCCCGCTCCCTTCGTGAGGACGCCGTGCCCGAACGCGAGTTCTCATGCAGCAAGTGCGGCGCGAAGCTGAAGTTCCAGCCCGGGACGGATCATCTGCTGTGCCCGTACTGCGGCAGACAGAACCAGATCGAGTCGCAGTCACCGCCGATCGAAGAATTGGATTACGAGGCCGCGCTGCGGAAGTTTGAAGGGCAGGCGGAGACTGTTGACCGCGTTGAGGTGACGTGCCAGGCGTGCGCGGCCCGTGTGCAGATGGCTGACAATGTGAGCAGCGCTAAGTGCCCGTTCTGCGGCACGCCGATCGTGGCGACGGAGAGAACGGTCAAGCTCATCAAGCCGGGCGGGGTGCTGCCGTTCGGGCTCGACGAGCGCAAGGCTCGCGAAGCGCTGGGCTCGTGGATCGGCGGGCGGTGGTTCGCTCCGAACGATCTCAAGCGGAGCGCGCGGGTGGATGCTGGAGTCAGCGGTGTGTACATGCCCTTCTGGACGTACGACTGCAAAGCGACCACGCAGTACACGGGGCAGCGTGGCGATCACTATTACGTCACCGAGTCGTACACAACCACGGAGAACGGCCGGCCGGTCGTACGCACGCGGCAGGTGCAACGCACGCGCTGGAGCCCCGCAGCGGGCACGGTGAGGAACGTGTTCGATGACGTGCTGGTGTGCGCGAGCCGGTCGATCTCGGTCGATGGGTTGGCGTCGCTTGCGCCGTGGGATCTGAAGGCGCTGGTGCCCTACACCGACGAGTATCTCAGCGGGTTTAAGGCCGAAACGTACACGCTGCAACTCAAGGACGGGTTCGGGGTGGCGCGAGAGATCATGGCGCCGACGATTGATCGAACGATCCGCGCGGACATCGGCGGTGACGTGCAGCAGGTGTCAAGCGCACGCTCGGCGTACAACGACATCACCTACAAGCACATGCTTCTGCCGGTCTGGGTGTGCGCGTACCGGTGGAACAACAAGGCGTACCAGATTTTGATTAACGCGCGCACGGGCGAGGTGTTCGGGGAGAGGCCGTACAGCGCGTGGAAGATCGCGATGCTGGTCGCGGCGATCCTGGTCGCGGTGCTGGTGATCGTGCTGTTCGCGCGGTCCGGGTGAATCTTAAGGGCCGCTGGACTAGACGCAAGGTTGAGGGAAGCCTCGCCGCCCGGAGGTCGATGAGAATGCGTTTGTGACGAGCGAGGACTTTAAGAGGTTCGGGGCGTTTGAGTCGCGGCGCTCAGAGTGTTCTCATATGAAATTCGGCGAGAATGCTCTCGGCGACGTTACCCACAAAATGAGCCGACCGCACGGACTCACGCTTGCATGAGATTGAAGCGATGTCGTGTGGCCAGGGGAGACAGGCGATTGACCTCATCTTCGCGCACGAGGATCTTTCAATCCGTCAAGTCTTCCCGATTGTTAACGGCGCAATCTTCGTTCTCTTCTCAACATGCCCCGCCGCGATTTTGTCGTAACCCGATCCCAGCTCGCCGATCGGGTCGGGCGGGATGATCTGGACTTTCTTATCCCCGAGTTTCGCTTCGCCCTTGCGAACCTTGTCTTGGAACGCCAAGCACTCGGCCAGCAGGCGGTCGAGGATCTCTGGCTCGGGGACGTTGGCGACTTTCTCGCCTTGAACGTAGATGATGCCGCGCCGATCGCCCGCGAACACGGCCACGTCCGCGCCCTCCGCTTCGCCGGGGCCGTTGACGATGCAGCCCATGACGGCGACCTTCATCGGCACCGTGATCTTCGCGGCCAGGGCTTTGCGAACGTCTTGAATCAGCGTGAAAAGATCGACCTGGATGCGCCCGCAGGTCGGGCACGCGATGAGATCTACACCGATGCGCTCTCGCAGACCCAAGCAGTACAGAAGTTCAAGGCCGTCTTCGACTTCGAAGATCGGGTCGTTGGCATAGCTGATGCGGACGGTGTCGCCGATGCCGTTGATAAGCAGGCCGCCGAGAGCCACCACGGAACGGATCGTCCCGGTTTCCTTGGGCCCCGCGTGGGTAACGCCCAGGTGCAGCGGGTGGTCGAAGCGTTGAGAGATTTCGGTGTAGGCATCGATGACAAGGGCGGCGTCCATAGACTTGGCGCTGATCGCGATGTCGTAAAAATCCTGCTCGTAGAAGATGTCGAGATATTCTTCGAGCTTGGTGATCATGATGGCGAGCATGTGGCCGTGCTTGTGCTCGCTAAAGATCGCGCCGAGTTCTTTCATCCGCTTCTGCTTGTCGCGGCGTTCGATGATGGAGCCCTCGTTGACGCCGACTCGGATAGGGATTCCCTTGCCCCCCGCCGCGCCCTTGCAGGCCTGGATGACGTCGATGACCTGGGCGCGGTCGGTGATGTTGCCGGGGTTGAGGCGGATCTTGTGGACCCCGGCGTCCACGGCCTCGAGCGCGCGCTGGAAGTGAAAGTGAACATCCGCCACGATCGGCACGCTGACCCGCGGCAGGATCTCGCGCAGCGCGTCGGTGTCCTTCTTCTCGGGCACCGCCACGCGCACGATGTCGGCCCCGGCGGCGGCCATCCGGTTGATCTCCGCGACGCAGGCCTCCACGTCGTGCGTGTAACCGGCGGTCATGGTCTGGACGCTGATGGGCGCGGGCGTCGTCGGATTGCCGTGCTTATCGGGCAGGCCACCGCCGACCAGAACAATGCCGGTGCGAGCGTCTCCGATGCAGATCTGACGGGTGGGGCGGCGTGGGTTCATCGAGAAATGTTAGGCGGATCGAGCCCGGAGTCGGTCTTCTCGCGAGGCCTTCGAGGTCGGCAAAGGCGCACGAGGCTTTGAAGAGGTTGAAGGCTGTACGAAGACTTAGCGCCCTGCCGGTCGGTGCGAGGACCCCGTGATCCCGCGCCAGAGGCCCGGCGAGCGGTCGTAGCCGGGGTCGCCCGGGCTCAGCCCGTCAACCTCGGGCGTGCGCCAGATGAGCATGACCACGCCCGCGGCCGCGCAGATGAGGGCGCAGACCCCCACGCCGACCTGGGTCGAGAGCCCGTCGTGCCAGAGATCCGGCGAGCGATGCTGGATAACAGATGAACCGAACTCACCGATGCCGTTGGCGAAGAAATAGCCAGCGGGCATGAAGCCGAGGGTGACCATGTTCAGGACCGCGAGCACCCGGCCGCGCATCGCGTCGGGGACCAGAAGCTGCAGCGCGCCCATCCCCGAGTTGAACGCCCACATCCAGAACCATCCCACGAAGACGATGCACCCCCCCGCGGCCCACGGATTGGTGCAGATCGAGAACAGGAAGATCCAGAGCCCGCCCAGGAGGACCGAAACCGGGATCAGGTGGTGCTTGGGATACCAGGCGGGGACGCGCTTGAGAAGAAGCCCGCCGACGACCGCGCCAGCACCCATGAGCCCGGTCATGATTCCAAACGCTCGCTCTTGCAGGTGATACACGTTGTGTACAAAGAGCGAAAGGAACCGCATGATCGGTGTGGCGAATGTCGCGAAGACGACCGTGGCAAGAAACGCGGCCCGCGGGCCCGGGAGTAGGAACACGAATCTCGCGGCCTCTCGGGTGTCCTTCCACAGAACGCCGATGTTCTTGAGCCGCCACCAGCCCTCGCGCTCGGGCGGCGCGGGCGAGTCGGGGGTGGTGAGCACGGCCAGGAAGACGCCGACGAAGGTTACGGCGTTAAAGACGAACAGAACGGTCGGGTTCCAATTGGCCATGATCACGCCAGCGATCGCTGGTCCGATCGCGCGGGCGGCGTTAAAGGAGATCCCGTTGAGCGTGATGGCCTTGAAAAGTTCGTCGCGCGGGACGAGGCGCGGCGTGAGCACCTGCCAGGCTGGGTTGTTGAACGCGATGGCGATGCCTTGGGCGAGCGAGAGCACGAGCAGCCAGCGCAAAAGCCACTCCGGGCTCGGATCAATCCACACTACGGCGGCGAACCCTAAGGCGATCAGCATCATGGCCAACTGCGTGAGCAGGATGAGCGTGCGACGGTTGACGCTGTCGGCGACGATCCCGCCCAGCAAGCCAAGCACGAGCGTGGGAAGGAGCTGCGCGGTGCCGAGATAGCTCGACCAGAGCATCGACCCGGTCTTCTCGGTAACGATCCACTGCGTGCCCACGAACTCGAACCACCCGCCAAGGTAGGAGAAGCAGGAGGCGAACCAGACCGTGCGATAGTGCCGGTGCCGCAGCACGCCCCGCCGATCCGCGATCGCTGGTGCCCCACTCGGGTTCTCGGGCGTAATCGCGGGCGTTCCGGCGGCCACAGGGGCCAAGTCGGTCTTCAAGCTTGCTGGCGCAGACGGCGTCCCGGGAGATTCGGTTGGGGGGGCTGTCGTCAAGTCCATGAGTGGTCGCCGGTGGCGATGCGGACGAGACAATAGGTCAGGAAGCGGCGGAATTCGCACTTACAGAGGTGAGTTGCGGCGCGCCCGCGACGCTCGACGACGTGGCGTGGTTGGCGAAGCGGTTGCGGCGCACGCCGAAGTACACGAGCCACTCGAACGCGATCATGCCGCCGATCAGCCCCGCCGCGTACCCGAGAATCGACGCAGCCGCCGAGACCGGCATGTTGAACAAGAGGTAGGGCGAAAAATCGATCGGTTTCTGCGCGATGCCCAGCGCTTGAACGAGCATGATCGCGGCGGGGGCGAGCAGGTACGGCAAAGTCCCGGCCGCCAGCCAGCCAACGCTGGCGTGGGCGCAGACCTGGGCGGCGGCGTCGCGCGAGAGACGGAAACGGCGTCGGCCTGCGAAAAAGCGGATACCGACGAACTCGACCAGCGTGAGGGCCGCGAAGGACGCGAAGATCACCATCGTTACACCCAATAGGCTGACGACCCACGCGAGCGATTCCATCACCGGCCCGCGCCCGCGCCAGGCGCGAAAGAGATCAATCGTCAGGACACCGATCATTGGAGGCGCGACGAGGAGGCTGACCAGCAGCAGGTTCAACGCGAGCAGACTTCTGGCTCCCTTGCGAATGATCATGTCACCGAAGGTAGTCGTCGGGTGCCGGACCATCGCGTGCATGGTGCGCACCCATGAAGCCAGGCCGGGGCGTCGCTGCCAAGGTGAACCGGTGCGGCGTTCGGGGAGCGAATCCGCGATCGGCGTGCCACATTCCGGGCATTGCGGCGGGCGGGCGGGCGCGAGGCTTTCTGCGGACACATTGGGAGCCATGCGTTCGGCGTGAGGGTGAGATGCGACGAGGGACGCGACAGGGGACGCGACGAGAGCCGGGACGGTGTCGCGAGGCAGCCCTTGGATCGGGTAGCCGCAGGTTTCGCAGAGCAGGGAAAGGTCGTTCACTGTGGATGGTATTCTTCGAGCTGCGCGGCTTGGTTCTAAAAACTCAGCTCCGCTCCCGAGTCTCGCTGGACGAACCCTACGCGCAAACGTGGCAGTCATCCGAGTCTTCCCACGCGTGCGCATGAGGCTTGTTTCGTGGGGCACGACGCCCTAACCCGCACTGCTCTACTATTCCGTGAGACTTCAACACCCGGAGTGCGCTGTGCAGAAACCGACTTCACCCGACTTTCGCGCCCTCTTCGCGTCGCACGGCCTGCGCTACACGCGGCAGCGCGCGGCCCTGTACGCGACGCTCGCTGGCACCACCTCACACCCGACGGCCGAAGAACTCTTCGAGATGACGCGGCGCGAGTTCGCACGTGGGAACGACGGTCGCGTCCCCGCGCGAGGCCTGAGTCTTTCGACGGTGTATAACGCGCTCGAAACGCTGGTCGATCGCGGGCTCTGTCGGCGCATGACCTGCCCGGGCGGGGTCGGCACGCCGGGCGCACGCGGCGCTGGGCCTTGCCGGTTCGACGCGGATGTTTCTGAGCACATCCACGTTGTCATGGCCGACGGGAGCGTGCGCGACGTGCCCGGTGCGATCGCCGACCGGGTGCTGGCGGGGCTGTTCGGTGCGGGCGAGGATTCGCAGGGGAACACAGATTCGCGCGTGCCTTCGCAAGCGCAGGCTGCAAGCCGCGGGATCATCGGAGACGTTGAGCGCGCGATGGGAGTGCGGATCAAGCGCGCGAGCCTCCAACTGATCGCCGAGGCGTGACGTTGCCCGACCTTCGATCAATCGATGAGCTCGCGGCCGCGGCCAACCGTGACCGCAGCGCTGAAGCGATGGGCACGCTCTGGTCCGCCGCGTTCGCGGCTGAATCGTGGACGCTGATCGGACGCGCAGGGACGCGACGGTTCGAACCCCTGACCACGACATACGAACATCTTCTCTGCGCGCTGGCGTTCACAAGCCACGATCGAGCCACGGCGTTCGCAGCGGTGGAAGGGTTGCGCGCGAAGGCGAGCCCGAACGTTCACAACCGCGCCGAGCTGGTCTCGATGCCGGTCCCCGCGGCCGTGGATCTTCTCGACGAGCTGCGCTCGGTGGGCGTGGAATGTTTATTGATGAACGAGGGGAGCGCGCCGTTTATCGCGCCCTTGTCTGGATTGTTGCGGTTGTTTGCGGTACACGGCGGCGTATGAGATGACGGGTGGGTTCCCGTGCGTCGGCGTGAGGCTCGTTGAGATGTGTTCTTCGGTGGCGCGGAGGCCTTGGCGTGTCGCAACCAATTCCGTCATCGTCCTCTTCGTCGCCATCGAGAAAGATCTGCGTGCGCTGCGGGCAGGACTGCTCGGACCGCCCGCGTGTGAAGGATATCAGCGGGCGTTATTGCTGCAAGGCTTGCGTAGATCTGAAGCCCACGGTGCCGAGCAGTGCGGCGGCGACGAGTAGCGCGGCGGCACCGGGCCCTGTTCCGGTTCAGGCAGCGGGCGACGAGGCGTGGGACGTCGGGCTGGACCCGATCGAATTTGAGCCGATGAAGTTGCCCGGGTCGAGCCTCAAGCTTTGTGTGGGCTGCGGGATGACGTTGCAGCCCGGCTCGGCGATCTGCGTGACGTGCGGGTACAACCAGACCACGGGTGAGGCGGCCGGGCTGGTCGTGGCGGGTGAAGACAAACCCGGAAAGGCGCCCAAGCCGTTGCGTGTGTGCTCCAAATGCGGGTATGACCTGGCCGGTCTGAAGACGCCCAAGTGCCCCGAGTGCGGCACCGTGAACTACAAGAAAAAGCGCGGGATCGACCTCGACCGCGAGGCGGCCGCCAAGGCGTACAGGTGGGACTACATCAAGCCGCTGGCGATTCTTGGGGTGTGCGGCACGATCGAAGCGCTGGTCCTGTTCAACAACTATCGCGGGATGCCGCTGTTGGGCGCGACGGTGATCTCGCTGGCCCGCATCCCGGTCGGGATCGCCGCGTACTTTGTGTGCGCGTTTGCCTGGCTGGGCTTCGAGCACACGTTCAAGGTGACGATCATCAAACTGCTCGGCGTGTTCGCGGCCGTGTCGATGGTGACGACGCTGAGTCTGCTGATCCCGTTCGGTCTCTATCGGCTCTTCCTGCCGTACTTCGTGCAGGTGTGGATGCTGGCCGACCTGATGGACATGGAATACTCCGATGCGGCGTTCGCGGCGGCGATCACGAGCGTGGTGATGATCGCGGCCTATTTCGGGATTGCGTACGCCTTCGCATAAGCCGCGAGGCTCACAGCGGTTCTTCATCGACTTTGAATGACCCGGAAGCGCGATCCGCAGAAACCGCGTACCGTAACGCTCATGCTAACTCTGTTCTCGATCACAATCTTCCTCGGCGCGGCGTTGCTGTTCCTCGTGCAGCCGATGGCGGCCAAACTCATCCTCCCGCGGCTGGGCGGAACGCCGGGCGTGTGGAACGGATGCATGGTGCTCTTCCAAGCGGCGCTGCTCGGTGGCTACGGGTACGCGCACGTGCTGGGTGTGATGAAGCCGGGCCGAAGGCCGCTGCTGATCCATACCGTGGCGCTCGGTCTTGCGGCCCTCACGCTCCCGGTCGGTCTGCGGCAGATCACCCAGGGCTTCGAAGATTCGTCCCCGATGCTGGCCGTGGTCACAATGCTGGCCGTCGGCTTCGGAGCGCCGTTCCTGATGATGTCCACCGGCGGATCGCTGATGCAGCGCTGGTTCTCGACGACCGACCACCCGCAGGCCCACGATCCGTACTTCCTGTATGGGGCCAGCAACGCCGGAAGCTTGATCGGACTGCTCGGATACCCGCTGCTGGTCGAGCCGAACCTTACCCTGGGCCAGCAGCGCTGGGGGTGGTCGGCGGGGTACGCGCTTTGGGCGGGGCTCACGATCGCGTGCGTGTTCGTCGCCTCGAAGCGGCCGGCCCTGATTACCGCGCCGACAACACTGCGTTCCAACGAAGCTCTGGTGCCCGCGATGTCGGTCGCGCCGGAGTCACTCCGCCGACGCTGGGCGCGGTACGCGATCTGGATCGCGCTCGCGGCCGTGCCTTCGAGCCTCGTCCTGGGCGCAACCCAGTACATCACCATGGACCTCGCGGCGATCCCGTTGCTGTGGGTCGTGCCGCTGGCGGCGTACCTCTTGACGTTCATCGTCGCCTTCTCGCCACGGATGAAGTGGCTGGTTTCGTTCGCGTCGTGGGCGTTCATCCCGCTGCTCGCCCTGATCGTCTGGGCGTGGTTTGAGAACCTGAAGTACCCGATCGTCGGGATCGTTGCCATGCACGTCGCGGCTGTTTTTCTGGGCGGCACGGCGTGCCACGGGAAGCTCGCTTCGCTGCGCCCGGGCGTCGAGAACCTCACCCGGTTCTACCTCTGCATCGCCGTCGGCGGCGTGCTAGGCGGGTCGTTCAACGCGCTGGTTGCGCCTTGGACTCTCGTGAGGATGGAGGAGTATCCGATCGCGCTGATCCTCGCGCTAATTCTCGGGTTCCCGTCGCCCGCGTCGTGGTCAGAACGCCGGATGCGAGCCACTCGCTTGATCGTTTCCGCGAGCGCGGCGGTCGCGTTGCTCATGGCCAACGCCGGAACGTACCAGGCACCCGGCAGCACCAACATTCTGCACTCTCGCAGCTTCTTCGGTGTTCTCCGCGTGCGTCAGCAGGACGACGGCGCGTGGCGGCGGCTGCTGCACGGCAACACGCTGCACGGGATCCAGGCTTCCTCCAACCCGGAGTGGGCCAAGCTGCCGACGTCGTACTACCACCCCACCGGGCCGGTGGGTGACGTGTTCCGCCTGACGTGGCCGGGCGAGATGCCGAGCCGGGCCGCGTTCGTGGGGTTGGGGGCGGGCACGCTCGCGGCCTACGGCAAAGAGCCGTCGCAGCGCTTCACGTTTTACGAGATCGACCCCGACGTCGTCCGCATCGCGTTCGATCCAGAGTTCTTCACCTTCATCTCCGACAGCAAGGCCACGGTTGACTCGGTGGTGGGCGACGCGCGGCTGTCGCTGGTCAAAGAGCCCGACGGCGCGTTCGACCTCATCATGCTCGACGCGTTCAGCTCCGACGCGATCCCCGTTCACCTCATCACGCTCGAGGCCGGGCAGCTCTATAGGAGTAAGCTCAAGCCTCGCGGGCTGCTGGCGATCCACATCACCAACCGCTACCTCGACCTCCGCGGCGTGATTGCCTCGCTGGCGCTGGACCTCGAGCTCGTGGCGATGTCTCGCTACGACACTTCGAAGGAGTTTACTGAGCTCGAGACGAACACCGGGCGGCTTTCATCGTCGTGGGTAGTGCTCGGAACCGACGGCCCTTGGGCGGCGGCGCTGGCAGGGAAAAAATGGGAACGCATCGACAACCGCACGACCGAGCACGCCTGGACCGACGATTTCAGCGACGTGCTGACAGTGTTTAGAAGGAGCGGGACGAAGTAAGGGGGCAAATGGCTATATCCCAAATGGCCAAATGGCCAAATCAGAACTTTGGCTATTTGGCCATTTCCCTTTACGCAGGCTACGCCCGCATACTCAACCCCGCCTGCTCTGGGTTCTGCCCGAGCGAGCTTGTCCGCATCGTCTCGCGCTGCTTGACCAGCTCGGCCGGGAGCGGCTCGGCGAAGGTGTAGTTGAAGATGTCGTCGGTGGCTGGCGCGACGATCGTCTCGGCTGTCTTGACCACCTCGGCCACGATCACCTTGCCGCGCTCTTCGAGAGCCGCCTGCTTGGCGTCGTCCCACAGCCCGCGGTCGTTGAGGAACTTCCGCAGCCGGATCATCGGGTCCTTCACCATCCACGCCTCGACCTCTTTCGCGTCGCGATAGCGTCGCGCGTCGTCGGCGGTCGTGTGATCCCCCAGCCGGTACGTCACGGCCTCGATAAAGCTCGGCCCGCCGCCCGCCCGCGCTCGCTCGATCGCGTCGCGGCTGGCCTTGTACACGGCGAACAAATCGTTGCCGTCCACCTGGATCGTCGGCATCCCGTATGCCAGCGCCTTCTGCGCGACAGTCTCGGAGTTCATCTGCGCCTCGCGCGGCACCGAGATCGCCCAATGATTGTTCTGGCAGAAGAACACGCACGGCACCTGCAGCGTCGACGCGAAGTTCATCGCCTCATGGAAGTCGCCCTCGCTGGTCGCCCCGTCGCCGAAGTACGTGATCGCCACGCGCGGCTCCTTGCGCAGCTTGTACGCCCACGCGATCCCGGCCGCGTGCAGCATCTGCGTCCCGATCGGGATTGACAGCGGCGTCATGCACACGCCCTCGGGGATCTGGTTCCCGCGCTCGTCGCCCATCCAGTGCAGCAGGATGTAGTGCATCGGCAGCCCGTGCATGAACAACGCCGCGTTCTCGCGGTAGCACGGCACCAGAAAGTCCACGCCCTTCTTGGCTGCGAACCCCGACCCGATCGCCGCGGCCTCCTGCCCCTTGTTCTGCGGGTACGTGCCCATACGCCCCGACCGCTGCAACTTGAACGCGATCTCGTCAAGCTGACGGCAGATCACCATGAACTGGTAGTTCTGCAGCACGTCGTCGTCGGACAGCGTGTCCTTGGCCAGCTTCTCATCAAGCACGCCGTGCTCGTCGAGAATGCTGAGGTGATCGATCTGGGCGGTGTACGCGGTGGTGATGGGCATGGGCAACTCGCTCCTGGCACGCAGACTGTGGGTCTGGTGAAAAGATTAGGCTGTCATGTCACACCCGGCATGCGGTCATCAATTCTGCGCGATGACTGCCCAACTTAACCGCGCCGGCGACGCATCGCCACCATCCCGCCGATCCCCAGCAGCAACGCCGACGACGGTGCGGGGATGGGGCGTTGTACGACTTGCAAGTCATCGAGCGTGAAGTAGCCATTGCCGATGCCGCCCTCGTCGAACTCCGCGTAGGCCGCCCCGGTCGCATTGACGATCCCGTTGAAGATCAGCCCGCTCGATCCGGTATTAAATTGCTCAATCAAACCGCCGGACGCGTCGTAAAGGCGGAGCTGGCTGGAGTCGTCGCCGCCGGTGTTCCAGTACCCGACGGCGGTCAAGACGTTCCCAGCCGCAGGGAACATGCGGATCATGCCGAGCCCGGGCAGGATCGGTTGGTTGCGGTTGACCAGCACGTTCACGCCGGATACGGACGTCCCGCCCGTGGTGGCGGTGGACATGACGTGCGGGTAGTGGATGCCGTCATTGAGGAGCCCGAACGTGACGTTCAGGCTGGCGAAATTAGAGTGCTCCGTCAGGTTGCCGAACCCTTCGAACGTTTCGATGCTGAACGCGCCCGCGGCGGAGCGCCACGCGGCCTCGTTAGCGTACCCGGTCGCGAAAGCGTTACCGACTAAAGCGGACCCAACGAAGAACACCATGGAGCGGACGATCACGTTTTTCATTATGAGGCCTCCAAAAAGCATTTGATCAGCGGACGACCAGTGCGAATGCGGGCCGGTCGACGACGCCTCAAACATAACTCACGAAATCGAGACCGGCAACCAAAAAGGTGCCTTCCAGCCGATCTTTGCGGCGGGTGGCACTGATTCCGTTCCATTGAGGTCGGCGGGGTGGCACTGACTTCGTGCCACCAAGATCGGTTCCTACCGATCTTGGTGTCTTCGTTGACCACCAGACATCTCATAACTCCATAACGCTGTCAAGGCCCGGGTGGGCGGGGCGATCGTGGCCGAGTACCGATACAACGTGCTAAACTTCCGGATCAGCATGCACACCGACGTGACGCGCTGGGGGGTTGGGCTGCCGCACGGGGCGGTTCACCGTGTTCGGTGCCTGACCCATGCACGCCATTTGAAAGTTGAAAAAGCGGGCGAGGGGATTTGAACCCCTGACTTTCTGCTTGGAAGGCAGATGCTCTACCACTGAGCTACGCCCGCGAGTAAACGATGATACGCCGGTTCCGGTCGGAAGATGAAAGGATCCGGCTCGTCTCGACCGCCCCCGGGCGACGGCTTTGGCACGAGCGTATCACACGAGCAAGCCCGAGCGGGTGTCAAGAGGATGCCCGACGAACCCTCCATGAGCCCGTACTGCACAGCACCACGCCGCGTTTCGTAAACATCCAACTTCTCTTCGGCACCTCGCTGGTCTTCAATCCACATGACATGAGCGCTTTGTTCCAAGCGGTTCTGGAGCGAACACAACAGACTCGCACGCGGCGTCTTATGCTCAGCAAAAACGAGTATCCTCACTCGATGCCTCTCACCGTTGATCCGCCAGTCGCCGAGATGAACCCCGCGAAATGGAAGTCGCTCTTGGCCGCATGGCTGGGCTGGGCCTTCGACGGGCTCGACGGCTACCTCTACGTCATGGTCGCGTTCCCCTTTGTCTCGCGGCTAGTCGCAAACGAACACGGAACAACGCTCGAAGCGGTGAACCAATCCACGGACCTGACCGCCGAAGTCGGGCACAAGGCCACCATCATCCAAGCGGTGTTCCTGGTCGGCTGGGCTATTGGCGGCGCGGTCTTCGGGCGGCTTGGTGATCGGCTTGGGCGGTCACGCACGCTCACGCTTACGATCCTCACTTACGCATGCTTTACCGGCTTGTCTTTCTTCGCGACGCAATGGTGGCACCTGCTGATCTTCCGCTTTCTCGCGTCGCTGGGTATCGGTGGCGAGTGGGCCGCAGGATCGGCGCTCGTCAGCGAAACGCTTCACAGCAAGCACCGCGCCTGGGCCAGTGCCACGCTGCAGACCGGCTACATCACGGGGTGCATCGCCGCGGCCCTCACCAGCGGAGCGATGTCACACCTCGAGCCCAAATGGGTCTTCGTGGTCGGTGTGTTGCCCGCGTTCATCACGCTCTGGATCCGCCGGGCCGTGCCCGAATCGCACGAGTGGAAATCCGCGACTCAGAACTCCTCGCCGCCGCGTGTCGCCGAACTCTTCGCGCCCAACATGCGGCGCACCACCATCCTGCTCCTCATCCACATCTCGATCGCGCTGACGACGGTCTGGGCTTTCCTGTTTTTTACGCCTCAGATGATCAAGAAGCTCCCAGAGGCCGCGTCGATGTCGCCCGCCGAGATCGAGCACCTGAAGACTCGCGTCACGGTCACATACCTGGCTGTCAACATCATCGCGAACTTCGCCGCGACGTATCTCGCCAAGCTCGCCGGGTACCGGATCGCGTTCTTTGTGATGATGCTTGGCGCGATCGTCTGCGGGTGGTACGGCCTGCGCACGCCCCCCACGCTCGACAACATCTACTGGGTCACCTCGCTCGTCGGTTTCTTCGGGCTGGGTCTTTTCGGGCTCTTTCCCATGTACGTCCCTCCGCTCTTTCCAACCTTGATTCGCACGCTCGGCTCTGGCTTCACGTACAACTCGGGCCGCGTCGTGGCGGCCGTGGGCACGATGTTCGCGGGGACGCTGGCGGCGAACGCGGGCGGGCCTTCCGGCGCGGTGCTCTGGTCGGGGGTTCTCTACATCCCCGGGCTGATCATCTGCCTGATGCTGCCCGAGCCGCCCAAGTCAGAAGATAAACCCGCCCACGATCGGACGTAGATAGCGATCATTCCAAGCCGAGTTTTTTCCAAACGAAGGGTCGGATCTTGCTCACGAAGCTCTTTCCTCACATCCTTCAGAAAGCCTCAAGTCGTGCGGCCATCGTGCTTGGTGGTGTCGCCCTCATCGTCGTCGCCGCGCAGCTCCGAATCTCGCTCAAGCCGGTGCCGATCACGATGCAGACTGTCCCGGTCCTGCTGGTTCCAATGCTCCTCGGAGCGCGCATGGGTTGCGGGGTCGCCGCGGCGTATCTCGCGCTGGCGATGGCCGGTTTCCCCGTGCTCGCCGAGTGGAAATCGTTCGGCGAGCCAGAATTCATTGAATCTGCAACGTCCGGCTACCTGATCGGTTTCGTGGCCGCCGCGTTCATCGTGGGAAAACTCGCCGAGCATGGAAAAACCCAATCTCGCGCGTCGGCGACCGTGGTTGCTGTCGTAGGACATGCCGTGGTACTCGCGATCGGCGCAGCGTGGTTCGCCGCGTTCAAAGGAATCGCCGCCGCGTGGGATCACGGCGTGCTCCCTTTGCTCCCCGGCGCGGCGCTGAAGTCGATCCTCGTTGTCGCGCTGGCACGACTCGTGATGCACTTCGCCAAGGCATGACCGACCAGCACGAGCCGCGAACCTACAGCGAGCCAGAGCCAAAGCTCGACGTTGCCGTAGCGGCCAAGCGAGGGAACCTCACGCGTGAGTGCGAGGAATGAATGAATGAAAACCCACGCTCGCGCGTGAGGCTTTGTTTCAAGAATCGCAACGCCTTTTCAGCTCGTCCGCACGCGAACTCGCTTCGACAGGCCTACTTCTCTGGCGTCGGCGCCGGCAGAGTACGGATCTTGATGTTGCGGTACATCACCTCGCCGCCGTGCGTCTGCAACGCGATGTGCCCCTTATTGTTCTTGCCAAAGCTCGGGTGGTCCTTCCACTTGCTCTCGGCGACGAGTTTCTTGAACTCGGGGCTCTGGAACTCGAACTCGACGACCTTGAACTCGTTGAACCACTGCTCCACGTGCGTGCCCTTCTTCAGGATACGGAACGTGTTCCACTCCCCCACCGGCCTGCTCGTGTCCTTGGAAGCCGCGATCATGTCGTAGAGCGCGCCCGCCGAGTTCTTTGTGATCTTACCATCGTGAAAAGCCGTGTTGTCCAAGATCTGCATCTCGAGCCCGGTCTCCCATGTCTCGTTGAAGTTCTCTTCACTGCACAGGTAAATCACGCCGCTGTTGGCCTTGGGCGTGACCTTCCAGTCAATGGAGAACTCGAACTGCTCGTACTGATCCTTGGTAATGATGTCCCCGCCCTCGCCGTTGACCGAGCTGTGCAGCACGCCCTCGGCGTCAACACTCCAGCCTTTCTCCGGGAAGGTTGCCTTCTTAAACCCGCGGAAATTGTCCGTCGTTTTCCCATCGAAAAGCAGAATCCAGCCGCCCGCCTTCTCCGCGTCCGTCAGCGTGTTAATCGCGGGTTCCTTCTTCGCAGAAGCAACGGGCGCAACCGCCGCGCCAGCTGGCTTGGCCGCGACCGGCGGCTCGGTCATCGTCGCGGGTAAAGTCACTGCTCCCGTCCCCGCCCACTCCGTGCCGCGCGTCAGCAGCACCTTGAACTGCGGGTCGTTGATCGATGACTTATTAGATTCGTCCTTGGGCCAGACATGCCCCAGCGGCGTGTGAAACACCCGGCCCTTGCCATAGCTGCTCACCAAAGCCATCGGCTCTTCCTTGCCCGTCCCGCCGCTCTCGCTTGACGACATCGCGCTCGCCAGCACCGTGAACTTGGCGTGCTGCGTGTTCACGAGCGTGTGGTACAACTCGTCCGGGTGGGCTTTCATGCTCGCGAGCCCCCTGATGATCGGGTGCTCGGCCGCCGCGGCGCTCGTGGAATAGTTCACGTCGAACGCATGAAACTTCCCGTGCCCTGTGGTGCCCTCGATCCACACCAGCCCGACCATCTTCTCGTACTCGGTCCACCCGATGAACGAGTTGTTCGATGCGTGCACGCACACGACGCCGGTCCCGCCGGTGACCGCACTCAGGAAGTTTTTCTCCGCGGCATCCCCCCAGCGCACGCCGTTGTAATCAAGAAAGAAGACCTGGTACGGCTTGATCGTGGCCGCGTCCGCCAGCGTGGCGCCGGGGGTCGTGGTCACGTCAACCTTGAAACGCCCCGTCGCTTCGAGCGTCTGCTTGTGGACCTGGCTCGTGTAACTCCAATCGTGGTTCTGTTGACCGGTGATCAAGAGCACGCGGATCGGCTCTGGCGCGAAGCCCTTGCCCGCACCGCCAGCAACCGCCAGCGCGGTCCACGCCAAAACCACCATACAAACAACAACGTTCAAGCACCATTTCAAAGCGATCATCGGATCCTCCTGTGCCGAGAGTTTCGGCGGAGAGATCCTATCAGCTTAGCGGCCCGCCCGCGTCCAACCCGCTGGCTCCAAGGCCTTCAACCAACGTTGACGCTCGGCCCGGAAGATCGCTGTGTGCTCGGGACGACCCCCGGCCATCTCCGCGTGCCACCACCAGCAAAGCTCGATCGGGGCGTCCATGTCCATCACGAGATCCGCGACCTGTGCATCGCTGAAATCTGCGTACGCTGGCTCGATCGTGACCGGCGTCCCCGCCCCAACATCGATCGAAACCAACCGCGAGACCAACAACGCCCGATCGATCGCCCGCGAAGCCAGATCAAGCGAGACCTCCGCGCCGAGTGAGAACTGAACCGGCCAGAGCACCGTGCCGCACGACAGCCGCGCCGCCTCGAACCCCGCCGCGACAAGCGCTCGCGTGGTGTCCTCCCCCATCGCCAGATCCTGAGCCCCGCCATCCGCTGAGACCTTAGGTGACCCGTCCATCTCTGTCGTCCCGCGCACCAGCGGCAGGCCCATCAGACCGCACATCCGCTCGACCGCGGCCAGCCGCGCCGCACCGGTTGAGCCGTGAAACAACGGCGTCCACACTACGGGCAGACCTTCGTCCGCCCGATCCGATACCGCAGAGGTGCCATCGATCAAACGTGCCTCAGTGGACGCTCCGGCCGGAGCCCCGCTGGACGCCCCAACTCGTGACAGCGCCGCTTCTACCGCCGCGACACACGCGACCGCGCACGTCACCCCGCCGTCCGCGATCACCAATGTTCGAGTATGCGACATGTCTTCCAGTATCGACCAAACAGCCAGCCGGAGTGCAATCCAACCCGATCCGCACCTGCCCGATCATCTCACGACCAGTCGCGTCCGGACCAAGCCCACCGCCAAGCCCGTCAAGGTGACGTCACCAGCTTCTTGGCGTCGCCCTTGAGCTTGGCGAGATCCTCAGCCCGCACGTACATCATGTGCCCCGAGCGGTAATACGTCTGAGTCACCTGCCCGCGCAGCTCAGCCGGGAGCCCCAGGTGCGCCACCGTGTAATCTGTCGCCCCGAACGGCGTCGCCAGATCGAAGTACCCTGCCGCGAACAGCACCCTGAGCGACGGGTTCTGCACCATCGCCTGCCGCAACGAGTCCGACACGTTTGCGTAGCGGTTCACCGCTGGCTGAAAGCTCCACGGGTTCACCTTGCCCGTCAGGATCTCGTAGTTCTGATCGCTCTCGAACTTCAGCTCGCCGCGCAGGTACATGTTCAACCCGGCCGTATAAACACCCTGGATCGCCGCGTAACTCGGGTCCGAACCCGCGTAGCCCACGGCACCTTCGCCCCCGCCGCCGTCCCCCACCTCACGCGACGCCGCCGAGTACCGGCTGTCCAGCCTCCCCACCATCATCCCGCGCTCGCGCAGCAGCTCTCGACAGAACTGCGATTGCGTGACCCGAAGCTCATGCCGCAGCACGAACTCCTTCGACACGCCCGTGTAGCGGGCCATCTTCGCCGCGATCGCGTCACGCTCCGTCGCCGAAAGCTGGTCGCCCTTGGAGAGCGCCACCATGTACTCGCCCGAGGCCCACCTCTGCGCCTCGGCCAGCGTCTTCACAAGATCCCCCTGCAACTCCGCATCGAGCTTCTTGTAGTGCCAGGCCGTGGCCGTGTACGTCGGGAGGAATAGCCAGTATGGCAGATCGTTCCCGATGTCCGGCTCGAGCGTCTGAAAATTGAGCACCGGCGAGATCAGCACCATGCCGTTGAGGTACATGCCCAGCTGCCCCTGCAAGTACGCCGCGAGCCCCGACGCTCGCGTCGTGCCGTAGCTCTCGCCCACCAGGAACTTGGGCGACGACCAACGCTGGTACCGAGTGCAGTAAAGGCGAATGAAATTGCCAACCGCCGCCACGTCCTCGTTCAATCCGTGAAATTGCCCCGGGTTCTCGCCCTCCGCGGGCCTGCTGTACCCCGTGCTCACCGGGTCGATGAAAACCAGATCGCACATATCCAGCCACGAGTACTCGTTAGTCACGACCTTGGCTGGCGGAGGTAACACCTCGCCCTCGGGCCCCATCTCCACTCGCCTAGGCCCGATCGCGCCCATGTGCAGCCACACGCTAGCCGAGCCGGGCCCGCCGTTGAACGCGAACATGATCGGCCGCTGCGCCACCTCCTGGTCCGCCCTCTCATACGCCACAAAGAAAACCTGCGCCTTCGTTTTTCCCGCGTCGTCCAGCAACGGCAGCATCCCCGCCGTGGCCGTGTACTTGATCGACTGCCCCTCAATCGTCGTCTCGTGCGAAGTGACCTTGAACTCGGGCACCCTCGACTTCTTCTCGTCAGCCTTGCCCGTGCCGTCCGTCGGCTGCACGCCAACCTGCCCGCCCGTCTGCCCCGGCCACGCCGCGTGGAGCGGGACCGAGAGCATCGTCCACAGCGCAATCGAACCAGCCGTCTTCATCTTCATCGAGTCGTTCTCCAAGTCGAGTCCCCTCGTCAACTCTCCGCTTCGTCCACGCCTCTGCGAGGAAATCAGTGTACCAACCCACGCCCACACCGATGCGGCTGGCGGGCACCCTCGGCTACGATCGTCCCGTGTCGATCCACGACCTCATCCAGCCCCTGATCGAACCGCTGCGATCGGCACGCCGCGTTGTCGTCCTGACCGGAGCCGGCGTGAGCGCCGAGAGCGGCATCCCCACCTTCCGCGACGAGATGGAAGGCCTGTGGGCCAAGTACGACCCCTCCCAACTCGCGACGCCACAAGCCTTCAAGAACGATCCCGCCACTGTGACCCGCTGGTACGACGAACGCCGCCAGCGCTGCGCTTCCTGCGCGCCCAACCCCGCCCACATCGCGCTCGTCAAAATCCAGAACGCGATCGAATCTCACAACGAACATCGAGAGATCGACGGTCACGAGCCTTGCTCGTTCACGCTCCTCACGCAGAACGTCGACCGCCTTCATCAACGCGCTGGCAGCCGCAACGTCATCGAACTCCATGGGTCGCTTCACGTTTGGCGCTGCACCGCGACCGACCAAGAGTTCGAGCCCGGCCCAGAACCTTTCCTTCAGTTCCCACGGCATTCGCCCTTTGAGCCCGCCGCGATCCTCCGCCCCGGCGTGGTCTGGTTCGGCGAGCAACTTCCCGAGCCCGCCCTCGCAGCCGCGCACGATGCGATCAAAGCTTGCGACCTTTTCATCTCGATCGGCACCAGCGCCGTGGTCCAACCCGCCGCGAGCTTCGTTCATATCGCCGCAAAGTCCGGGGCTGTCACCGCAGAGATCAACCGCGACCCCACCGCTATCTCACGCTGGGTCAACTGGTCCGTCATGGCCAAGGCCAGCGAAGCCCTCCTCGCGCTCGCCGACGAAGCCTTTGAAATCGAACCTCCCATCTGACCAAATGCGGAGTAGGCGTCCCGCCTGCCTTCTCTTACACTTTCTCATTCTCTTTCTCCTTCTCCTTTTGCCTTTGCTTCTCCTTTTCCTTTTCCATCTTTTTTGTCCTTCTCCTCTTACCTACCGCTTGTAGTGGGACAGGTTTTCAACCTGTCTCTACTGAACCTACTCCTTTCTGGAACGCTTTCTCAATGTGGCATTTTCACAAAGACCTCAGCCTCTTCCCCAACCTCTCCCCATCCGCCGAATCTCCGCAGAGCGTGACCTTGATCCCCATCGCCGTCGCCATCGCCGCCTTGGCCGCGAGCGCCCGGTCCGCCGTCTTGGCGTCGGGCCCGTACACCACTTGGATGTGGTTCGACTGGTGCTTAGCCATCATCTGATCGCGCGAAACGCCATAGAAAACCGTGTGCATGATCGGCCACTGCGACGTCGTCGCCTCCCAGCGACGCCGCGTCTCGGTCATCGGCAGCTTGATCGCCTTGCACCTTCCGAGGTCCATCTTCAACCGCTCGCGCCCCTTCGCGTCCGGCTCGACATACACCCGCGACCACACGACCTCGCCGGGCTTCGACACGCCCTTGATCGTCCCGCCGCCCAAACGAAAATACATCGCCGGCTGCCGCTCGCTTGTCGCGCCCTTATACCCGCCGATCAAATGCGACGGCGGCACCGCACCCGAGATCTCCAGCACCCACACAAACTCTTTCGTCGTTCCGGACCGGTCCTCATCCCCCCACCGCAAGTCATGCAACGTGTTGTCCGGCTCAAGCCTCATCGCCGACCACACCCGCTGCGTGATGATCCCGTCCAGCCCTGCGCACTCGTCAACCTCATTGAAATGACTGATCGGCAAACCGGCACGAATCACCTTCCCAGCGCGCGGCCCGTCCATCGCAACCACCGGCGGGCGATTGGAACAGTTGAGCAGCCCTTCCGCGAGATCGCTCGCCGCACACAGATCCTTGAGCCCTTGCTGATACTGAATCCCGATCGCATCGCACCCGAAGTGATCCGCCAGCCGCACCGCCGCGATGTACATCGCGCACTGCTCAAGCACCTGCCTCTCGGTCAATTCCGTCGCCTCGTTCTTCCCGGTATGGAACTTCATCCCCGCGCCGCGCAACCACGCGAAGACCGCCGCCGATTCCTTGCTCGGAACTTGGCGCATCGCCGCGTACAGCGCCGACTGGCTCAGCCGCTCCTTGTACACGCCCGCCGCGTGCAGCGGCGCATCGGGGACGATCGCGTTGTACATCCCCATGCACCCCTCGTCGAACACTCCCATGATCGCAGGCCTGCGCGTGAGCTCCGCCGCGAGCGCCTCGCCCAACTCTCGCTCACGTTCGGGCAGACCCCGGACATGCAGAGGCCGCGCGTGCTCAAGGTCGTGCTGGATCACTCCGCCACGCTCGTCTTTAGCAGCCGCGCTCCGCAGCCATTTCTTGAGCTCCTGCCGAAACTTCGCGTGCTTGAAATCTTCCGCCCACAGCATCGAGTAACGCACTCCCGCCTTGGTCAGCGACCCGCGCAGATTCAACACCCCTACCAACCCGGGCCACCGCCCCGACCAGTTCGCCAGTAGCAGGATCGGCCCGCGATGTCGGCACAGCCCCATCAGCACATGGTGCGAGTACTGCCACACCGCCTCGGCCACCACCAGCGGCGCGTCGAGATGAATGCCCTCGAACACCGCCCGTCCCTGCGCCTGTGAGGCGATGAACTCGTGCGCACGCTTGGCCACGCCCCGCCGCTCGTCCGGAATCTTCGCACGCTTTAACTTCCATCCCAGCGAAGCAAAGGCCTTCGCCGCGTCACGCTCCAGCGCCTGCTGCGCCGGCCAGCACACCGCGTTGGCGCTCTCACGCGAATCACCAGACGCGATCAGCACCGCCGTTTTCGCCGACGGCTTCTTGATCCGCGGAACACTCGGAACGTCATAGCTGTGAGTCGATCGCATCGCAACCTCCGCGCCGCAGCGTGAGATGTTCGGCGGCGTCAGGCAACAGCACGCCGGGCCCGCACTATACCTCAATGTGGCCCGTGCGACTCACGCAGCGACACGCTCGCCACTCGCCGATATTCCGCCCCCGTCGAATGCAGCACGCTCTCAAAAAGCTCAATACGATCGACAAGGAACGGCTCAACCTCGATTCTCTGATCGATCGAAAACTCTCTCGCCCCCGCGCCCGCGAACCGGCAAAGAGTGATGTGCGGCATGAACTCGTCCGCATCTCGAGACCCAGGCCTGCGCGCAAGCCTGGAAACGAGCCGCCGATGAATCTCCAGCAACGAGGGCGGCCCATCGGTTTCAACCGCAACGAGCCGCGCGGCCCCGCGCTCGGGCAGCGAGACCAACCGTCCCGGTTGGAGAAGGAACGAATCGATGCCGCTCGCCGCGCGACGAACTGATTCCTCGACGCTCGCCAGCTCCGAGCGCCCCGTGTCCCCGATGAACATGACCGTCAGGTGCACCTGTTCTGCCGGTACGAGGCGATGGTCCCTCAGCTCGCGCCCAACCAGCAGACTCCGCAACGAATCCACAGCCGACGCTGGCGGAAATATGGCGCAGAATAACCGCTGTGTACGCCCAGCCATCGCGACCTCACGAAAGTCCAAAGTCGCCGCGCTCGCGAATCCACCCAAAGCCAAGATCAATAGTTCGGCGTCGGCGCCCGGAAATTGTCCAGATCGATCAACTTGAAATAGTTGATCGTCTTGACCAGCCCCTCGCGCAGCGCGACCTTCGGCTCCCACCCGCCCAGGTTCTTCTTCGCAAGATCAATAATCGGCTGACGCTGCGTCGGGTCGTCCGAGGGCAGCGGCCTGTGCTCGATCTTCGACTTCGAGCCAACCAGCTCGATCACAAGCTCCGCCAACTGCTTGATCGTGAACTCGACTGGGTTCCCCAGATTCACCGGGCCCACAAACGAATCCGGCCCGTTCATCATCCGGATGATCCCCTCGATCAGGTCATCGCAATAGCAAAACGACCGCGTCTGCATCCCATCGCCGAACAGCGTGATCGACTCGCCCGCCAGCGCCTGCCGGATAAAGTTCGACACCACGCGACCATCGAACGGGTGCATCCGAGGCCCGTACGTGTTGAAAATCCGCACGACCCGGATGTTCACGCGGTTGGACCTGTGGTAGTCAAAGAAGAGCGTCTCGGCCGCCCGCTTCCCCTCGTCATAACACGCCCGCGTCCCGATCGGGTTCACGTTGCCCCGGTACGACTCGGGCTGCGGGTGAACCTCCGGGTCGCCGTACACCTCGCTCGTCGAGGCCTGCAGCACCTTCGCACGGCAACGCTTGGCCATTCCCAGAACGTTGATCGCGCCCAGCACGCTCGTCTTCATCGTCTTGATCGGGTTGTACTGATAATGCCCCGGAGCGGCCGGGCACGCGAGGTTGTAGATCTCGTCGACCTCCAGCCAGATCTCATGCGTCACGTCATGCCGGATCAATTCAAAGTTCGGCTTGCCCAGCAGATGCTGAACGTTGATCTTCTGGCTCGTGAAAAAATTATCCAGGCAGATCACGTCGTGCTTCTCCGCAACCAGCCGATCGCACAAATGGCTGCCCAGAAACCCCGCCCCGCCCGTGACCAGAATTCGCTTGCTCTTCATCAAGAACCTCTCGTAAACAACCGCTCGTCAGATTCTCCGCTCCGCTCGCCTTGTCCACACATTCTCGTGGCTCAAGCGCTCCGCCCGTTTACAACTTATCTTCCTTCTTCGAACGCTACGCTTTCAACTCTTCCAACATCCTCTTGGCGTACTCCGCGATCACTAGCTCTGGCTTACACGCCGGTGACCACCCCAGCCCCGCCCTCGTCTGTGAAACATCAGCGCAGGTGTAATCCTGATAGAACGCCCGCACGCTCGCTGGCATCTCGAAATACTCCGTCGGCCGCTCCGCCTCCGAGATCTTCAACCCCACCCGCAACGCCGCCACGATCTGGTTGAAACTCGTTGTCACCCCGGAACCAACGTTGTACACGCCGGGCTCGGGATCGCGCGGCGCTGTGGCCTTTTCTCCTGTGCCAACCCCCAGCCCCGCCGCCGCCAGCGTGCAGCCGACCACATCGTCCACGTGCACTTGGTCACGCGCCTGCGAACCATCCACGAAAACCCGCGGCCTCTCGCCCCGCAGCATCTGCTGCGCAAGCTGGTACACCATCGACGCCATCTTGCCTTTGCGCGACTCGCCCGGACCGAACACGTTAAAATATCGAAGCCCTACGATCCAAGGAACGCCACCACTCTCGCCCCGCCGCGCCGCTGCAAAGTCGCGCGCGACCCGCTCGTGGTTCCGTTCCATGATCCATTTCGAGAACCCGTACACGTTGCTGGGCGAACCAGCCGCGCTCAGCGGGAATGGCCTGCGCTCTCGCGCTTGCGCCGGAGTTCCGTACGTCGCCGCGCTCGACGCATACACCAGCGGCACGCGCCGCTCCGCGCACGCCCGCATCAACATCTCAGACTTCTCCGCGTTCACCCGCATCATCAACGGCTCGTCCATCACCGTCGTGTCGGTGATCGCCGCCTCGTGAAACACCGCCCCGACCCGGCCATCACCCTCGACCAGGCGGCCTTCGCTCCCATCGGATTCAACCCACAAAACTGCGGCTGTATCTAAATAAATGGGGCTCCCGCTGTGAGCGACGATGTATGCGTATCGAAAACACGGAACCCGCCGATCAAAGTGCCGCCACTGTCTCTTATACACATCTGACGCTGCCGACGAATAGAGAGGTGTAGATCTCGGTGGTCGCCGTATCAT